>CEPT01134539.1_pt1 | contig 16662 bp, 31 predicted proteins | sample 356221 | NCBI WGS metagenome assembly CEPT01 (sample SAMEA2620081, study PRJEB7988) | marine metagenome | isolation source: saline water (ENVO:00002010), including | reverse complement strand
TTTTTTTAATCTTTTTTTGATCTATTCATAGCTTTTGTTAAACCATATTTTCTTAGATCACCACTGAATAATGTAAGTTCTACAGCTTTCTTTTCGTTAGTAACAGTTATACTTCTATTTGTAAGGTAATAAGGACAATCTATAAATTGGTCTAAAAAAATTATGACATTTGTTGTCATAGGCATATCACGCGGATAAGGTATGTCATATGTAGCTATACCACTTTCTTTTACTACTTCGTAACCTTCTTCAGTAAGCCTTAAGCCACCTACATCTTTGTTTCTTGTATTATACCACCATCTATGAATATGTTCTTGGACAGAAATATCGTTGTATGTTTTTCCTAATTCTTTTAAAAATATTTTGGTAAAAGTTGTCTTGTTTGACATTAGTTGATTTGTTCACCCTCAACTAGTTTTACAACTGAAAACTCGTCGGTTTTGAACATTTCATTTAATTTTTTTGCCAAGTTGTGAGCGTGTCCGGGATTTGAAAAACTTGTTTTCTTGTATTTTGGTCCAGGATAGTTTGTTAGAGAGTTACTGCTTTTTAGATTAAATGGTTTGTTTTTGTAAAAAACAGCCCAAATAGCATCTGCTTCTAATACTTGTTCACACTTATAAGTAACATTATTAGTGAATTCTAATAATACATTTGGCTTTGGTCTACTCATATGCGCATCCTTTAATTATATACGCATATATTTATCTCTTTTTTTTATTAACTGGTATTATTTCCAGTCAGAATCAGCACCAAAAACAACTTCTATATCTTCTATGTTGCCACTTGAATTTTCTTTTACAAACTTTTCCAAATCACCATTTAATCTTGCCATTACAATACCAAGTGTAAATGCTAAATTTTTTGCTGTGTTTATATCAAGTCTTAATTCTCTAGCTCTGCTAGACTCTGCAGATTTTACTTGCTGGATAAATTGTTGTATACTACTGGTATTTAATGGTTCTATTGACATTGCTTAAGGCCGCTTTCATTTCTAGTTGAGTTTTGAATGGACCCATATATTCATTTCTTTGTAAAGTTATAAGTTTAGGACAGAAGCTCTTTAGCCAATTTATGTTAAATCTAACCAAATAATATCCTGCACAATATAAACTTTTTGATTTTTTACTTTTGGTGAATAATGGTAATTTACTTTGTAAATCAAACATACTATTAAACGGAATAGACCTTGTAGGATAACCGTGAACTTCTTTATCATTATTTTCAGGATCTGCAACACTTGCCGCAAAAAGATTTTTACCTAATTTGTTTTTTAGTTGTCTTTCGCTTTTGTAAAAATCAATTTTACCTTTTGCACTTACTACAAATCCTTCTTCCTCTTTAGCTAATGTGCCAATACGCACACCTTCTTGTTCTACAATCCAAAATTTGTTTTCTAAAATAGGTTTTGCTTTTAAAGTCACACCTTATACCTCGCTTGTAATGGTTCGGAAAATTGCGCCGCATTATCGGCAATCCGTTGTAAGTCCCAACGAGCACAAAACTTCATAAGTCTCATACCAACTTGGGAAATATTTTTGCTAGTAGCAGTTTGAATAGTATTATTTATTTCAGTTTTTATATGCTCAGGCTGAGCAGTCAAATCACATAACGTAACATTTCTTGTGTAGTCATCTAACACACGATGCTCAACACCTTCGTGATCCACCCAACGTTGCAACATCATATTGTTCCAATTAAAACCTTTTGTATCTTTGTCAGCAAATGCTTCAATCAGTCCTACTTTGTTCTTAGTGCCTTTCTTACGTACACCTGGATATGCAGAAAACACATTATCACTAGTATCGCCTCTCATACATTTCTCAAATAACATAAATTCAGGATTAGGAGCAGGTTTTTCTTCTTTTGTTTTCTTGTCAACTACAGGGTTACCTTTGTCGTCATAATAGCCTTGGTGTGTAATTGTAGTGTTGCTAACACCGTTATATTGACGTACATTAGGTGCAATAAGTTGTGCAAAATCGCCATCTGTACTAATAATCACGTGATCGTCATCTGGATGATTTTGTATCCAGCCTGCAATCAAGTCATCTGCTTCTAGTACAGGATTGTGCAAAACAGTACAGTTAGTCTTGTCTGTAACAAACTCTTTGAACTCGTCAAATATTTCCCAAAACACTTTATCTTCTTCTGCTTCACGTGGAGTAAGTGCATCACGGGCTTCTTTGCGATTACGTTTGTAAGGCTCATAATAGTCCTTACGCCAACTGCGACCTTCTAAACAGAAAACAACGTGCGAACCGTTGAAATCCTGCCACGCTTTTTTTATGCTGTTTAGTGTGATGTGCATTGCCATACCTACTTTTGTATCAATATCACCACGTACAACGTGACGAGCCCTAAAGAAAGTATTAGCGGTATCAATTAGTATGTAAGTCATAAAACTCTTCTTCTACATATCGTTTCAATTCGTGGTCACCAATATCTTCTGGTACCTCTTGTTTATAGAATAAGCGATAACTATCACTACCGTATTTGCCTATTCCGTGTAACATTGTAGCATCATTTCCGTCCCAAGTCAAGAAGTCTTTTGTCATACGTAACAAACGGTTATATCTTATATTAACCATTCCTAAACTTTTTATAATCAGTTTTATTGTTTTTTCTGGTGTATTTAAAAAATGTACTGGTGTAGGTGCTACTGCAAATAATATAGGAAGTGTTTTTTTAACTTGTTTTCTACCTGTGCAATTCAAACAGATTACACCAACCATATGTTGCCAAGGTGTATCTACTTGTTGTTGCACCATTAGATCATCACGCATTAAGATACCTCACTTTTTCCTTTATCTATGGGTACTACATTAATATAACCTGCTCCTCTATTTGTGTCAAGTCCTTCTTCTGCAAGCATATTATAAACAATATCTTTAAACCATCTGTCAACAATTTCTTCCTCTTTGTCAGCTTCTGTGCCATAATCTGCTTCAATCAATTGTTGAATAAAATATTTGTTCCAATCTAATTCAAAAAAACCATTACGTATATTATCTTTATTAACTTGCATATCAATAACTTCTATATAAGGTTGTTTGCGTTTGTTTGCAAGTGCTTTAGGATCTGCTTTAGAAAGAACTTTATTTTCTTTTTCGTCAAGTTCTTTTTCTTTTGCTTCAATACCTGTTACTCTTTTTAACCATTGTTTCATATTAGTTTCCTTATCTTTTCGTATTCCTCTTCGCTTTTAATGCCTTTTGGAACACTATCCAAGTTTTCTTTAAGTGCCCCAGGCATTTCCGAATAAGCTGATGTGGAGTCTAGGCGAGAACCTCCACCCTCGTTCCATACAGAGGTCCGCCACCTCTTGAACGTTGAGAGTGTATTCTTCTGACCTACCACCGAGCGGCATAAGATATACAGGAACGTCCACGCCCGCTTCACGATATGAATCAACTGCTCTAGCAACTTCATCAACATCGTCTTGATCAGCAACAACAAACTTAAAATACATATCAGCACCATCAACACAGGAATACTCACGAGCAACATCAGGCTTAATAGCATCATTCCAAGACTCGCCCGAAACGGATAGCTTTGGTGAGCAACTAAAAGTGAGCTGAATTCTTTTGTGACCACTGAGATAGTTGTAGAAGTCATCGTGAAGATTTTGTGTAGTGTTGGTTTCGATTGTGACATTCTTCAAATCCTTCATACGTGGATGTTCAAATAGTTCTACGTACAATCGTTGCCACGCCAACAATGGTTCGCCGCCAGTAAGTATTAAGTGTACATCCTGACCATTATCCATAGTCCATTTACCCTCTGGCAATAAACTAAGTAAATGTTCTACAACTTCGTCTACGCTTTTAAGCATATTAAAATGTTTGAATTCTGGATAGATACTTGCATATGTATCACAACCTGTGTGTACAATAGGCAAATCATTAAACTCTTTTGTTGTTTTATGGATGCCATTATCTAGCAGTTGTTTTACTTCTGCATTGTAACGTTCACCTCTTGCGTGTTGCTCCCAACGATCGCCAACACTTTTATCAACACCAAAATTCATACAACGAAAATTACAACCGAAGGTGCGTAGGAATACACTAGGTACTCCTACAAATTTACCTTCGCCTTGAACGCTATAAAAAGCTTCGCTATAACGTAACTGCATTACAATTCCTCTGCAATGCCAAGTAGTTCAGCAACAAGAAAACCACCGGCTAACCAACCCCAACTACCTGTTGCTAAAGCAACTACGCATCCTGCGATACGTACACCACTTTTTACTAAACTAATATAAAAGTGTTTTTTACTTACATCTACTGGTTCTGCCATTATGACCCCTGTGCAAATTGCTGTTGTAGTTTAACGTTATCGATAAATTCTTTTTTAGTTGCTGGATCATTTTTAAATGCACCACGTAACACTGTAGTTTGTGTTAAACTACTGTGTGCTTTGATACCTCTATTTTCACAACAACCGTGTGTGGCTTGTACATAAACACCAACATTTTCACTGCCTGTATGTTTCTGAATTTCATCAGCAATCATTACATTTAGTTCTTCTTGTAGTGTTCCACGCATAGCACACCACTGTGCAATACGTGTGTATTTACTCAAACCTAGTAACTTAGGACCAGCAATAATACCAATGTATGCTACACCTTTAACAGTTTGGTGATGATGTGAACACAAACTTGTAAGCTCACTTCGCACAACCAACATACCTTCATAACCTTCACCTTCATTTACATAATTAGGAAAAGCATTAGGTGCTGGCATTGGATCATATCGACCAGACATAATTTCGTTGATATACATTTTTGCCATACGTCTACCAGTGTCAATACTGTTAGGATCGTTCTCAGTATCGATAATTAATGTTTGTAAAACATCTTCAAACTTATAAGCAAGTTCGTTCTTGATCTCTTCAAGTTCCCACTCGCTTATGTGTTCACTAATATTATCATTTGCAAAAAAACGCACGTTATTTTTTTTAAGTCTTTCACGTACAACTTGACTGACTTTTACTTCTTCTGTCATTTAATTCTCCGAGTTATAGACGAGGATGTCTATTGTTTATAGTAACACTATTTAGATCTTTTGTCAACAATTAACTAAAATATTTTTCAATCATTTCAATACGATCACTGGCTGCGGCCATAGTGTCAAGTTCTTGTTGAATTGCTTCAACAATATCTGCGTGTTCACCAATACCTACTGATTGGTTCATATAAACCATAATATTTGTTTTTGCTCTTTCTAGTTCACCTTCGGCGTGCATTCTTGCAGCCTTAGCTAATTGTGCTGACATACTCATTTGCTTTTCTCCTTTTGTCTTGCTTCATATTGTTCTTTTTTCTTAAGGTATTCCTCTTCTGTTAATTTGTGCCAACCTATACATTTACCGGTTGGACTTCTTCCGCATCCACAGCTCATATTATCTCCTTGTTAGAATATTTATTAGTCATATTCCCACGGAAACACTATCCAAGTGTCTTCTTCGCTGGTATCGAGCTCTTCCCATACGTAATCTACACCGTCAAAATCTGTATGTGTCTTTTCACACATTACAGCAAAACGCACATTTTCACGCCAAATATCTTCCCACGCCGGACTATCAGGTAAACAACCTGCTTGCCAATCTTTCATAATCCATTCAAACGTAGCACCAGTATCGTTGATATCATCTACAATAAGAATGTTTTTGCGCATTTTGGGTTGGCTACGTCCTTTACTCCAAACATCTGATCTATCCTTTTCCTCAAGATATCCAAATGCTTGTTCTGCCATCCATAGATTGCTTTCAGGACTTTCTTTGCTATCACGCAATCTAACATCTAGTGTATAATGGTTACAATCGAGTAAATGACTAAGCATAACACTAAGAGGTAATCCGCCTCTGTTTAATCCTACAATGTAGTCAGGACGGAATCTACTGTTATACATTGATAATGCTAGTTTATGAGCACACTTTTGCACATCTTCCCAAGTATAATATTTTCTTTTTATTTTTTCCATTCGTCCATCTCTGTTTTGATTTCAGTTATTTTTTCATTTGCAATACCACGTGCCATTGTCTGAACTTGTTCTAATATACTTTTCACTTGATTATAATCATATTTGTTTTCAGTTAAATCGCTATATTCATTTCTAAGTCTATGTGCGTGAATACACATATCTTTCATTGCATTTATACGTTCAATCCATTGTTCTATACTGTGGTGCATTATCCCTTTCCTTCTTTTTGCCTTCCTACCCAGTCTTGATGTACCATTGCATATATTGACTTAAATTTTTCATATGAATTAGATAAAGCAGGATAATCATTGCACATATCTTCTATTTTAGCGATTTCAGGCATAGTATCTTCAAACTCTACAGGGGTATTAAGGGTTTCGAAATCAAATGTCATATCGCCGTTTAAATCAATTAAATCATCAATTGTACTAGTATAACCTTTATCTATTGTAATACTGCTTATAGATGGCGATGGAGTATCAATTGAATAAGTGAATCCGCTTTCGTCAAGATCATCAGTTGTAATTGTAATTGTATCTCCTGTGTGATCACGCATTATAGATACTCCATATCTTCCATATGACCTCTGAGCTTTTCGATACATTCTAAAACACCTGGCCAGTCTTCGTTTTGTATCATTTCACGTGCTTCTATACAATCTTCAAGCAATGCGGGATTTTCAGGCCATTCCTCAATTGAATCTAAAATATGTTTTGCTTCTTCTTCAAACCACATTATTCCTTCTAAAAATTCACCATCATCTAAATATTCAATAGCTCGTAGTACCCAATAATATAAATTATCTGTACCTTTAAGTTCACTAGAATGCATTTCTACTCCTTTCAAGTTTATATTGATCCAAACACATATCATTTATAGTTTTGTTTAAGGTGACAAGATTGCTTAAATTATCAACTACACTACTTACAGCATCACCTTCTCTGCGTGGGGCTTCAATTATATTTAATTTCTGACCAGTTACTTCTTGCATAGTATTGATTACTTCTCTAACACTGTAACCTACATTACTACCTAAACATTCGTATGGTGTGTTGGCCGGACCTCTTTCGATTGCTGTGACAATGGCATTAGCCAAGTCAACAACGTGAATATAATCACGAATACAAGTGCCATCCCTAGTGTCATAGTCCGTACCAAAGATCTTAATGTTTGGTATCTTACGAGCAGCCACCATAGCAGCAATACGAATAAGATGGGTAGGAACGCCCAATTGACGATTAACACCGTCAGTACCAGATACGTTAAAAAATCTAAAGATAGTGTATCCATTGGCTTTCTCCTTTATCACATCTTCTGCCGCCACTTTGCTCCTTGCATATGGTGATGCCATTTCCCAAGCACTACTTGTACTGGCAAATAAGAAATGGTCTGTTTGTAATTTTTCAACTGCATTTTTTGTACCCATAACATTTACACGGTAAAATTCAGTTGGTTCTTTTATACTATCAGGCACAACACTTCGCCCTGCTAGATGCACAATTGCATCAGCACGACCGTGCAAAAATTTATCCATAAGATCTTGATTCCAAAATTTATGGCAATAATGTTCTACATCATTATATTCACCGTGAATGTTTTTATCAAAACCCCAAACTTCGTGTCCGTGTTCTGCTAATAACTTGCAAACGTGACTACCTATGTAACCAGTTGCGCCTGTAACTAGTACTCTCAATATTTTGTCTCCGCAACAAAGTCTCTGTAGCGATTACTATCTCTTCGCCATTGTTCACCGTTGCCTTGCATAATATCAATGTAGCGATCGATAGTTGCACTTGTCCAATCGCTAATTTTTCCTAAATCTTTATGTGGAGAATCTATTAAAGGTTGCAATTTATTAATTGCATCTTCTTTACTCCAAGGAATATACATTCTTGTATGATCATTTGCAAAGATTTCAGGAAAACTTCTATATGCTGGAAATAACACATTACATCCTAACGCATCTGCTTCGCTTACAGTGTTACTTGTCCAGTCTTGCAATGCACAATTAAACAAGACTTTACTACGATTAACTATATCATAATAATGATTCTTTTTTAAATTTTCGTGTATTGTAATTATACCTGCTTTTTCTAAAGCTCTAGCACGATCTACATATTTTTGATTATTACTACGTAAAGGACCGCCTTGTAGAATAGCAAACTCTATATCTGCATCATTTAGTTGTTCAGCAATATCCATAAAGAAATCTGGTTGCTTTTCTTGATCAAAACGTGCGGCAAATACAACACGGTTATCACGTTGCTCCCAAGGTTTTATTTCGCCAACACGTAATGCAACTTCTGTTTTATCAAAAGCAAGACCGCTAATATTGTATATAGGTGCTTTCCAGTTTGCTATCTTCATATGTGCAACCATTTCTTCATTGCTTGCTAGTACGCCAGTAACGAACTCGTTGCACATTTCTTCATACAAACTCATCCACTTTCCCATACCCCAAACGTGTACAAAGTCATCTGGATCAACTGCCTGTGCTAAACAACGAATCCAAACCTGTGGGCGTTGTTCTGCTGGAATCTGGTCCATAATGTAAGGCAACGATTCCATTCCAGGTTGAAACATATCTTCAAAGAAAATAACATCTTTGCCTGTAACTTCACCGTTACGCATCATTTGTACCAAGTTCATCATTTGCGACATTGCAAAGTAAGAACGGCCGTGAGCATCTAGCACCTGGCCTACTTGTATTGCTTTTGTATTGTCAATTGTTGTGCCGGGAACATTTACCCAGTCAATGTCTCGACGCTGAAACGCACGCCGAGACCATTCTTCTAACTGTAATGTGTATCTACCTTCATATGGTTCTAATCCCATATAAAATAATTTTTGCATTTACCGTCCTTTGTTTCTATTTTTAGAACGAATCCAATTTTTGTATTTTGTGAATGCTTGCCAAACACGAGCATCCTTTTTATACAAATCCGCTTCATTAAACGGATAACCTTCTGTACGACAGAAGTTATGAAGTTCTTCTAAATCGTTAAAAATTTTGTTTACTACCGGATTTTTGATAGCCATTAATCCCATTTCCTTATTACTAGGGGTATACAATTTGGCAGCCATTTTCGCCATCTTCGGCGACATCAATAACAACAAACCTGCCTGGATATTTGTTGTTAATTTGCATATACAAGTCATCAGCAATCATTTCACAAGACTTGTGATTTAATTCAATAACTTTATCGTCATAAAGACTTTCAAGCCAGCGTTTGAATTGTATAAATTCAATATCTCTATCATTGTGCGTAACCTGGATTTGCACTTTGAAATGAAAGATATGTCTATGTGCGACACCTAAGAAACTAACATCATCCCAGCCACCAGTTGCTAGTGCTGGATCATCTTTGGCCGCAGGGTATAAATGGATACCTTCTTTACGAAATGTAACCCAAATACTGCGTTTAGCATTTTCTAATGCTTTATTCATTTTTTCATTTTCCTCTCTAAAGCGCCTTAACATATATTCATAATAACGTTCTTGGCTCATATTGTCAACCAATGATTTCGTCTGTAGTGTATTTAGACCAATCAGTAAACACAGCCTTTTCTTTTAGGTCGTGCATTCGATGCACCCATACACCTGGGTTAGTAGCATCAAAATCTTTATCATCTAATTTTAAACAAGCATTATATCCTAATTGACTAATGTATGGTAGTTTTGCACTAATCATTGGAATAAATCTGTTGTATTCTGTATAGCCAGATTCTAATACCCATTCTACATCTTTAATATCAAAATCTAATGTTACCCAATAGCCTTCTTTCAATAAAGGAAATATCATTGCATCATATGCTTCGTCTGGCTTAAAACTCATATTTGCACCAATGTAAATATGTTTTATTCCATTAGTTGCATAAGTTATAATATCTTCGTAGTTTTGTGTACCAACTACAAACAATGTTTTTTTACCAAACATTGGGGTATGTTCAACTTCTGTACCAACAAAGAAATTAACATCTTCATTTATACCGTTATCATAATCGCGTTGCATAATTTACCTATGATTTTTTTACTCTATAGATTTCATTCCAAGTATCCCAACGTTTTTTGACATACTCATTTATTTCCTTTTCAGGATATTTTTTGTCTTTCATATTAGCAATAATCCTATCTAGATCTTCTAATGCTAATTCAAGTGCAGTTAATCTAAGTTCTTTTTCAGTGATATCCATTTACAATCATACCATTATCGATTAATTCTTTTTCGATTCTGTATATTTCGTCTTTTAGCCAAAGTTTTTCAGTTTTTAAACGCCTAAGTTCTTCAGTTATATGATGAGTATACAACTCATTTATCTTGTTGTCAAGTGTTCTATGTTTTTTTCTAAGTTCTTCTAAATGTACCATTAACTTTTTGAAATCTTTGACCATTATACCTCCTCAAATAATTCAGAAAATTTAGTACTAGCATTTACAGTTTTCTTTCCTACATTAAGTCTTGTACCGATAACTTGCATCCAAAATTTTGAATATGAGTCGATTAAATCTAAACTTTTTTGTCTGTCCTTTAAACTAAAAATTTCATCTACAACTTGCTTGAATTCAATCCTATCAAACCGCTCGTCAATAAGCATATAAGGATATTCTCCTGCATCATAACGTTCATTTGCTCTTTGTGTGCTTTCTATATGCATCCATACATTGTGTCCCATTTGTAATGCGTAACTAAAACTATCCCAACTAGTTTTACCTTCTTTACCCACTTTATTTAAATCACCTGGTTTGTAATAGCAAATATCACTTATTGTGCAATGTTTGCTTATAGGAGAATCTTCAAATGCTTCTAGTATATTGTCCTGGACAACTGCATCACTATATTGTCTATTGTCTGTCGCATATTTCTTATCATCAGCACTTGGACTCATCATATAACTCCATTTGCCTCTATCTTCAATACGTATTGTATGATAAACTTGTCCGTTAGCAGTAGCAAGAAAAGGACTTGCACAATCATATGTAATCATAAAGTTTGGATTATGATACTTACGCACCGCACGTTGAATATCTGTAAGTAGTACAGCCCATTCTAACTTACTTGTACCTAGAAAGTGCATCACATCGTGTATACCAGGTTCCAACAACCCGTCGTGTATTTGATGCACAAGTCTTCGCAGAATCAAGTGTACATCGCACATATTCTGCCCTCCCATTGCCCAGCCGTTAAAGTGGGTATCAGGGTATTTAGCAGGGTTACAATAGTCTTTGAATTCGTTGTACCAATTATCGGCATCTGCGTGATTACTACCTTGTAGAACATTTAAAACTTTGAAGTTACCACGTCTATTTGCCATATAGTATTTTGCATTAATATGTGTTGCATCAACCGCATCTTGATAGCTATGAATATTTGCCGCTTTAGCAGCTTTTGGGTCTTGGAATGTCCACGTTGGAATATCCAACATCATTCCGTAGTCCATATATTTTTCCATCCAATTTACAACAAGCTCACGCTTTTTAAGTGCCTTTGGACAATTTGCATCAGTCCAGTCACCTTCCCAAAGTCCTTTTGCAATTTGGAAACCACCAGAGTCACCTAGCAACCAACTATTATCTCTATCACGGTTTCTACACATATCTTCTTTTTCAACGTGCTTGTTTACATCTAAGTCTGCGTGTCCTGCACTATACAAGGCCCATTTATAATGAAATGCTCCTTTGTTTGGATTTAAAAAGTTTAAACTTTCTACTTCATTAAGTCCAGACGGTACACGATTGTAATCAACATATTCGCCAAAACGTTGTTTGCCTATGAATGTAGCATAAAAGCCACTTATACTTGGAAGAAACACAGCATAATCATTCTGTGTTTTTGTCAGATCCTTTTTCACGTATTGCTCTCTTTTCTAAACTTAATTTATCTTTTTGACTCATTACATATGCGGCCCCGGCAAGAATTAAAATTGCTCCTGCTTCGGCAACCAATACCCAAGGATTTGCGTCTTTACTGTGAAGCACAATTAATCTACATAATGCTGTCATTGCAATTATAATTGGCAATGTTACAGGAATTCTATTGCTCATAAAATATGCACCAACCATACCTATAATTTCAGTGTATATAAAAAGTAGAAATAAATCTGCAAGTTCTATCTTGAGATTCAAAATCATAGCGTGTACATCTAAACCAGCCGCCACAAGAGTAAGTATGCCTATTACTGCAAGCATACCTTTCTCTGTCATTACTGTCGTCCAGTGTAGTCTATTTTTTTCTTGCATTATTTCTGTTGCGCTGGTAGAATGTAATCATATTTTGCCATACCACTGTCTACGCTAATTTTCATAGCGCCTTGATCTGTAATACTCATAGTTTTGTCACCATCTAAGTTTAGTATAGCAAGTGTTTGTGCAACTGGCCACGCCCAAGTATGTGTAAGTTTACCTGCAATATCGTGCTGGAACGTAAATTTACCTGCGTGTGTAACATCATCTCCAAAGTAAAAGTTTAGATTATCATCTTCTGTTTTTACTTGGAACACAGTTTCTTCTGCGTGAGCACCTGCCATAAGTTTCATACGAGCAATACTTGCCATTGTTGGTTGTATTTCAACATCATAAGTGCTGACTTTGAATTTAACACTCTTTAATTTTTCTTCAATAATTGCTTTATTCATAAAACGATAATCATTTTGGAAATCACCGCTTGCATTTTCAAAATGTATGTGTGTCGGTAATGTTTCACCATTGCGTTCTGCTTGAACAACTTCAATTTTTGCATTTTCTTTGTATTCAGGATTTTTTAAATGGTAATCTAACTTACCTAAATCAGGCATACCAAATGTGCCTGCAAATTCGCCTACTGGCGAATGTGTTGTTGCCGTCATAATTACACTTCTATCGTCAGCCATACTATCGATTTGTGTATCGTTTTCTGCTGTTACTTTTAGTGTTGTTATAAAGCCTAGTCTGTGTGTATGACTTACAATGTCTTGTAAAATGTCCTGCATATTTTATCTCCTATTGTTAAATTGTACTGTATAAGCCTTTGATTGTCAAGCATTATTCTTAAGTTTTGTATTATAATAAACTGCCGCTGATAATGTATTTAGATTAATATTTTTTTCTTCTGCCATTTTTAATAGAGCTTTTGTATCTTTTGGAAAACACATACCTCCCCACCCTCTAAGTCCATCTTGTGGAGAAACAAAACTGTGGCTTTCACCTACTCTTTTATCATCAGTAATACCAGCGTGAACTTGCTCCCAATTTAAACCATATGCTTTGCAAAAATCAAATATTTCATTAAAGAAACTAACCTTTGTTGCCAAAAAACTATTTCTAAAATATTTTATAGCAATAGCTTCTTCTGGTGTAACAATGTTTATATCTACATAAGGCCAATTTATACTGTATTGATCTCGCCAGTAATCAGTGTCTCCGCTTAGGATTACTGTATCTAAATTTTTAATATCATTCATAAAGTTTGCAGCTCGTAAAAATTCAGGTGAAAAGCAAATTTTATGATTAGGAAATCTTTTTTTGATTTCTTGCCAGCCTTGTAAACTAATTGTACTTTTTAGAAGTATAGGAGTGTCTTTTTTACAAAGATCGAGTGTTTCATATACTGCACTCATATCACAACTGCCATCATCTGCTTCTGGAGTTGGTACACATATGACAACTGCACTTGTGTTTTCAAAATCAGCAAACTTGCCTTGCGGAGGATCGTGTATAACTATTTCTCTGCGATGACTATCAAAAAGAAGTTCATATGCCTTGCCAACAAATCCGTATCCAGCTATAATCATCCTGCTAACTTTGCCTCTTGGAAATATTGTAATGTTTCAAATGTGTGTTTCCAATCACGAACTTGATATGTTTTTGATACAAGTTTTGCTAATGGTTCATCATTTCCACCTGGTAGTGTCTTATCACCAAAGAAATACAAATTATCATTACTATCAAAATCAGATAATATTTGTGATTTATCCCAACCTACAGGATATATATCTATGCCTGTATCGCCGCCTATTTTTGCCATTATTGTATCACCAAACATCATATTGAATTGTAAAGCAATGCTTTCACGTTCACGATTGTTTGTATCGTGTTCTACATACATTTTTCTTTCACCTATTGTTGCATTACGTCCTACAACACTAAAGTTTACAGCACCTGGACGTTCTTCAATATGATTACCTGTGCGTAAAGGAAAAGAACTTACCTCTAACCAACTTTGTAAAAGTTTCCTACATTCATCTGGTAACTTCCAATTTTTACTTCTTATATTTTTTCCATACGACCAAACATCATTACCTGAACAATTATATACTGCTTCTACTCTTTCAACAATATTTTCACCTAGTTGTTCAACTGTTTTACCATAATCGCTACCAGTGACTAGATAAACATCATTAGATTTTACAAAATCAAGAAAATAGTTTTCAAACACAGAATCTATTCTTGATCTACTAGGAGTAAGTGTTCCGTCTACATCAAATATAAACTTATTCACAAAAGTTTCTCCAAAATTTACAGTTTGCTAACTTAGCACCTTCTGTAGGAACAGTGCATACACGTTCGTGTTTTGCATTTTCCCAACAGTCGCCTGTAACGCCACGCATTTGTGCAAACTTTTCAAAGCCATTATCTATACTCAAGATAATAATACCTGGCAATACAAGTGTAAATAAAATAATATTTAAAAAAGCTACTCCGAAGCCTTCGTTGTTGTATGGTTCATTTGGATTACTCATTTATACATACCCTTCTTCTAAGATCACTAGTGCTAAATCTGTGATCACGTTTGTTAAAATATAAGTCTATTTCACGTTTGCGACAAATGTCTTTACCCGTAAAATCCTTGTCTCTGTACTCTTCTCCTAGTATTCTAACATTTATATCATACATTGTCAAGATATCTTCTAGGTCTTTTTCAGTTCCATATGGAATAATCTCATCCACATACTTTACACCTTTGAGTTGTGTGTAACGCTCTACAATGGTTTGTACAGGAGCATTTTTTTCTTCTCTGTCTACACTTGGATCCATTTGTAATGCACAAATCAAATAGTCACATTGTTCTTTTGCTTCACGTAACATTTGTACGTGTCCTGCGTGTAGTAAATCAAATGTTGAACAAGTAAATCCTACTTTCAAAAGTCTATCTCCCTGCCTTTGTTTTCCCAAGTTCCAAAACGTGTAGGCTCTGCACCTTTTGGTCCACCGTATTCTTTTTCTAAACGTGCAAATTTTGTATCACAATATCCACAAACTACATAATGACCGTCGTGTGGTATTCTCAAATATACTTTAGGATGATCGTTGTTTTCACCACTGCAACTTACACTATCACCGTCTACGTATACTATACGTTCTTGAAATCCATCAACTCTTTTCATATTAACTCCATTCAAATAATGTGTTAAATGTATTGTTTTGTTTTGTACTTTCTAAATCATAATTTAGCACACCGATTAAATTACCTAATTTGTTGTCGATAATTACTTCTTCCATTGCATCGCCATCAAAAGGAAGTTCTTTAAACCAATCTGGTAAACGCAATTGATCAGTTGGATATGCAACACTTGTATAACCTAGTGGATTTTGTTTAAGTTTACAAACAATTACTTTCATACCGTCAACAATTTCTTGCGAATATTTGTCACCATTCATACGTTTAAGTGTATTCCAATTTATACTTGCTCTAACGTGTCCAGGCATATTTGCTTTGCCTTGCTTTTCTTCTAGTCTTTGATAATGTCCAATTTTGTTTGCACGTTTTGGTGAACCTTTTTCAAAACCAGGACGTTCTTTAAATTCACGCCTAAATGTACTAATACTTTCTAATAGTTCTTGTTCTGGCTTTAGTTCTAATACCATATCAAGTAATGTTTTCAAATAGTTTTGCATAAAGACTGGAGTATCACTACGCTTTAAGTCCAAGCCCATTGCTTTAACTTTACCTAACGCACCATCTTTGTCTTTTCTATCACCTTCTAAATCATAAACTCTTACTGCATAACGTTTCTTTGTAATATACAAGCCTGTATCAGCAACAACTTCTCTAGCCGCCGCAATAACATCACTACGTTGTTTTGGACAATGAAATGCACGTTGCATAAAATCAGGAAATGTTGTATTTGCTTGTTGGCATATTTGATCATAAAGTGTAATAACATTATCTTTACCCCAAGGCACAGCATTTTCGGCTATCTCTTTTTCTAGTATAGGATATGCACTAAAATAAACAGAGTCTGTATCACCATATATAATAGCTTTACCAACGTGATCATATTCGCCTGTAATAATTTTGTTAACTTCTGCACTCATATGTTTTGCAATTTGTCTGCCAGTAAGTGTTGTTGATTGACCAATACGTTTATCAAAAAATCTACAACCTGGATTTAGAATAGCACCATACAAACTGTTCAAGTTAATCTTTTTAACAAGTTGACGTTTATCCCAAAACGCTATTTCTGTTTCATTGCCTGCGTCAATTGCTTTACGCATTTTTGCTTGTAGTTCTTTACGTTCAGCATACCAACGTTTTAATAAACCAGGAACGACACCTTCTACTTCCCAAGTAAAAACAGTTCCGTTTGCACTTAACATCCACGGTTGATTACTATCAAATATTAGTTTGTATATTTCTGCACCACTAAGTACGTGGCTAGTACCATCTTCTAAATCTAATGTTAAACTAACATCTTTACGTTG
>CEPT01095872.1_pt1 | contig 16676 bp, 35 predicted proteins | sample 356221 | NCBI WGS metagenome assembly CEPT01 (sample SAMEA2620081, study PRJEB7988) | marine metagenome | isolation source: saline water (ENVO:00002010), including | reverse complement strand
AAATCAAAGTATCCTGATGTTAGAATAAAAACCCACTTAGTTAGGGAACATATTGATGAAGAAGTACAGAAATATGTAAATAAACTAATTCACTAATTTTAAAATCATATTTATAGACAAATGAACTACGAAAAGATAGTAATGATACAAGCCTATGATATTCTTACAAGAAAGGATTTTAGGTGGACTAATGAGTTTAGTGAAGAGATGAAAAAATCATTCCTTCAGTTACTCTTAGATTATTTTACAGACATTGAACATTATGAAAAATGTGCGGTTATTGTAAAGTTACAAAATAAAAATTTGGAGAATATGAATGAAAATATTAGTAAAACAATTAAGTCCGGAAGTGGAATCCGTTAGTGGATGGATTGTATATGTAATGGACTTAACAGGCAGACCTATAGAAGCGAAGATTTGTGAGTTAGATGATTTAGTAACAACAATAAGAGTATTTGAATCAGTTTTTAATATATGAAACTATTTATATTAAATGATAATGTAAATTCATTTGAGCATGTAATCAGATGTATTCAACGTTATCTAAATTATCCATATATGCAAGCGGCATCTATAGCGAGTATTGTTCATAACTCTGGTAGATGTTTAGTTAAGGAATCTGATGATGAATTAATGATTAAAGGAATATATGAGGTGATGGTAAAAGAAGGATTAAAACTAAGAATAGAGAGTAGTGATGAGTAAATCAAAAGGTTTAGGTGATACTATTAAAAAAGTAACTTCAGCTACGAAGTTAGATATCCTTGCAGAAAAGATTGCTCAAAAGTTAGGTAAAGAAGATTGCGGTTGTAAAGGCCGACAAGAGTACCTAAACGCTAAATTTCCGTATAAAGGTAGATAATGGATTTAAAAAAATATATACAATCAGAGATTAGGAATACTTTATTAGAATCTGTAAATGAGGATAGAGTAAATGATTTCTTTTATATGGATTTAACAAAACATATGTGGAATCGTAGAAAAGATTATTCTAACAAAATCAAAAAACTTAACGGATTAGAAAAAACTGAATACTTAGAAGATTTATATATAAAAGTAAATGGTATTGAGGGAAAATCATCCGCAAAAGATATCAAAGGACATGGTATCGATTTATATAAAAGATTAGTAAACGATAAAATTATCAGAGAAGGTGTAGAGGATGATGATGAGTTTAGTAGACACACCTCAGTTGATTTAGATGATATTGATGAAAAAATGTCTATAGCCGCTAGAAAGAAAATGGCTCGTAAATCTAAATCCAAACTCAAAAGAGGAATGAAGAAACGTTTAAGAAAAATGAAAAAGAAACGTTCTAATGAAGATTTACAGAAAGCCGCTATCAGAAAAGCAAAAACTATATTAATGCAGAAGATGATGAAAAAGGCTCCTGCAGATATGAGTATGCAAGATAAGATGAAGTTTTCAGATAAATTAGCTAAGAAACCTGGTAAGATACAAAAAATAGCTAAAAAGATACTTCCTAAACTTAAACAAGCAGAAGCTGAAAGAGTTAAGAAGATGAAGGCTCGAAATACTCAAAAGAAGTTTGAAAATGTAGCTCCAAATCACGATGGTAAATCAGCACCATATGGGAGTGGATATGATGAGATACAAGAAATACAAGGAGTTTTTGAAGGAACAAGATGTTGGAAGGGATACGAAAGAAAAGGATTCAAAAAACATCCATTCTCAGGTAAAAGAGTTCCTAATTGTGTAAAGGCAGAATCTGTAGAAGAAATAAAAGAAAGTGTAATGTCAAACATCCACTTAATGATTGATATATCTAAAGATTTTGAGGATTTCAAAAAGAAGTTTAAGAAAACTTATAGAAAAGTTTACAAACCTACTCCTGATTTTATGGATTTCTTATACGGAATGTATAAAGATGCGGCACCTGATAAAGTTGAGGAAGATGTATCAGCAGATGCACTAAAAGATATTCCAACTAAAAACGAAGTATCATATAAAGTTGCAGGTAAACAGGTTAAATTAATAAAAGGTAAAAAATCTGATGGAACTGATTGGAAAGTAAAATTTCAAAATGGTAAAGAAGTTTCTCTATCAGATGTTCTTTCATTGATTAAACCATTTCCAAAAGGTATTAAAGAATCAGTAAACGAAGAACAATTAGATGAAAAACTAATCACATTCTCAAACAGAGCACCTTACGGACAGGTAGTGTTTATGGCAGGTGGAGCTGGTAGTGGTAAAGGATTCGCAATCGATAACTTTATTGATGGAGCAGGATTCAAAGTGAGAGATGTTGATGAGATGAAGAAGCTTTTAGGTAAATTAGATGCAGTAAAGAAATTCGATATGAAGAAGTGGGATAAAAAGTTTGGTAAGAACTTATCTACAAAACCACCTAAAAAGAATCCTAAAGCGATGAGTCCAAGACAACATTTCGAAGAATTTGTATTAGGTAAAGGATTATCTATTTCAGATATCTCAAAAGATTTAAAAAACCCAATCAACGTAGCATCATTACATTATATCGTAGATGCTATGGGATTAAAAGATAAGTGGTTAATTAGTATGTTGAGTGGTAAAGATAACAAAGAAACTTTACCAAATCTATTGTTTGATATTACTGCTAAAAAAGTTAGTTCAATTACAGATGTTATTAAACCATTATTGGCCACAGGATATGATTCTAAAAATATTCATTTGATTTGGGTATTAACTAATTACAAAGTTGCTGTTGATAGAAACCAAAAAAGAGATAGAGTTGTACCAGATGATATTTTATTAACAACTCATGAAGGTGCTGGTAAAACGATATGGGAACTGTTAACTAATGCAATACCAAAGGGGTTAAATGGTAGAATTGATGTGATTTTAAATAATCAAGAAAACACAATATACCACATCCAACCAAGTGTAAGAAAAGGTGAAAAAGTAGGAGTTGTATCTGATTTCGTATCTCTATCAGTAAAAAAACAAGGTGGTGGTATTACTCCTGAAAAAGTATGGAAAAAAGAACTATATGGTTGGATTAGAAAGAACGCACCTCAAACACTTGATTTAGACCAGGAACTTAACAAAGCTGTTATTCAAAAGGATGAAACAACAACGGATTATATGATATGAAAGTAGCATTCAAAATAGGTGGAAAAAGATATGGTGTAGATTTCAGAGTATCTACAAGTAGAAATACTGATTTTGTTGTGATGGCTAAAGATTCTAAAAATTTAGATATCCTACAACAACTAATAGCAGATAGTGATACATCTGTAAAAGAAGGTATCAGACAGAAGTTAGAACTTAGATTGAATACCCCAATCCTCATAGATTACAATTGGGCTGGAGCTGGTTTTGGATTCAATGTAGATTTCTATCAACTTGTCAAAAAACTAAAGTAGGGGAAATGAAAAATATTGTATTACTTTTAGTAGTAATTCTAAGTGGTTGTTCACCACTAAACTTTCAGTATAATACACTCAACACAGCTGGTCAATTAGATTCAATCTATGGTGATGTAGAAATCATAGAAACCGAATCAGATATTCGAAGAAAGTTAGCCAGAGATTTCAGATTCAGATTAGATTTACAAAGATATTGGAATACACAACCATATGGGATTGTATCTCAATATTATTGGTCAAATGATTTATGGTGGTATAGATATCAAAGTTCTTATCATATGTGGACATCTTATGACTGGTTTGATTGGTGGCATCCTAATTGGGTAAGACATCACAGATATTGGTATTGGTACTATCCAAGACCAAATGGGTGGTATACTTGGCATCATTGGAGTTACTCACATTATACAGAACCATTATATAGTTGGTACAACGGCCCGTTTAACAATAGTGGGTACAATGTAATCTATAACGCAAGTAGAAGGGGAGCTCTTACATCTATATCGAATAGAATCCAAACTAACAGAATCAACAATGTGAACAAAAGACCTGTAGTGGTTGATAAACCGATTGTTAGATTTGTACCTAATCAGAACAAACCACCAACTAACAACAATTATGTACCTAAACCAAACAACAATTATGTACCTAAACCAAACAACAACTACAGTAGACCAAACAACAACTACAACAAACCATCAAATAATAATTGGAGTAGACCAAATAACACTATAAACTCCAAACCATCTATCAGTAGAAATATAAGCAGACCAAATCCATCAAAAAGAGGTGGAAATTAATTTGGTGGTTTAAAATAAATTTTGTATATTTACACAAATTAAGTTATGATAAAAGATTTCTATTATAAGATTGGGCCTGTAGAAACCACTAAAGTGTGGACATCTCCTATTGATGTTGAAAAAGTAAATGGGTGGATTAAGGATTTCAAAGAATTAGATTTGGGAGATTACGAAGTTTACTTAGGTGGTAAATGGGTAATCGATAGAAATAATACAGATGATGTGGATATTTGTTTGACTGGGCCCATCTATGATTATATGCATTTGTATGAGATTATGAAAGAAGGACATAATTTAGCGTTGAATAAATACAACTTTCTGATTGATATAAAACATTATGATAATATAAACTTCTTTAACTATCCAAGAACAGATGGATTTAAAAGACATCATATTATGGTTTCTCTGGCAGGTGAAGAAATCAAAAAAGTAAATGGTGAGATTGTATATCATGCTTTACATAAAACAAAGATTATAAATCCTGATTCAATTCCTAAAGAACTTTCAGTTAATGTTGTGGAGTTCCCAATGGATAAACAAATCGAAGATGGTAGAATTTACAATCCAATTAAACTTAATTAAAAAAAATAACATATTTATTAATATAAAATTTTAAAAGGAAAATTATGGCAATAACAAAAACAACACAATTAGTATTCGCTTCAGTATATCCAAAAAGTGATTCATCAGCAGCATCTACAACAAATGCGGGTAATCCTGGTATTCACATTAGAGAGATAATTACTTTAGATGATGCAAATGATGACCAATTACCTATTAGTTCTCATAATGAAAGAAACATTTGGAGATATGTAGAAGATGGTGGAGCCGCAACTGATGTATCATCTGAAGATTCATTAGTACAAACAATCGCAGGAGCTATTTGGAGTTAATGAGTACAGAACAACAAGTTAATGGAAACACCCAAATCAACGATGAAAGAAATTCACTTAACCAAAGAATTAGTAGGTTAAGTTTTTTGGGTAAGAGTAGTAAAGTAAAGTGGAGTACCCGAAGAAGGTATAGAAATATTTAAAGGTAAAAATGGCTAAAAAAAATACATCATTATCATTGTGGAGTAAACCTCACAAAAAGAAAAGACCCGGTGTACACTCTAAGTGTAAACATTCTAATTCAAAGAATTCAAAACACTATAAGAAAAAGTATAGAGGACAGGGAAAATAATTTAAAGGGGGCTTGTATAAGTTCCCTTTTTTTTGTATATTAGTATAGTAATTATGAGTAAGAGTAAGAAAACATATGATAAAGAGTTAGACTTCAACGGTGGATGGACTATCGGTGAGGCCCAACATCATATTGGTAAAAAAACCACTACTCAAACACATAAGAGTAAAAAACAATATACACGCAAAGAAAAACATAAGAAAGATTTAACAATTTCTTAACATTAAAAGTTTGGTGTTTTAAATAAAAAGTAGTATATTAGTACTGTAAAAAGATGAGTATTAACCTTAAAACAATCTATGAGTAAAAAGAAAAAGATAGTTTATTTCGATATGGATAATGTGTTGGTTAACTTCCAAAGTGGGATTGACCAACTATCAGATTATCAACTAAAATCATACAAAAACAATTACGATGAAGTTCCTGGCATATTCGGAACGATGAAACCCAACAAAGATATGGTTGATTTGTTCAATGATATGTTAGAAGATGATAGATATGATTGTTACATACTATCAACATCACCTTGGAATAATCCATCAGCCGCTACTGATAAAGTAAAGTGGGTTCAAAAGTATATTCCGAACGCTTACAAAAGATTGATTCTATCTCACAATAAGAACCTTAACATAGGTGATTACCTTATAGATGATAGAACAGCCAATGGAGCCGGTGAATTTGATGGTAGATTACTAAAGTATGGTAACGAAAAACACACTTCAGAAACTCTAAGAAAATACTTCAACATATGAATAAAACAACCGTAGTTTTTATTCCACCTCGTTGTAGGAAACCGAAGGTGGTGGTGTTTGATGCACACGTAGATAAAGTTAATAATGAACGCTCTAAGAAATATATACCTGAAGGTTCTAAAATATTAGAAATGGGGTTGGGTGATTCTTTTTATAAAATTTGGCATAAAAAATATTTGGATAAATCAAAATAATTTTGTATATTAATAAATTATGAAGAAGAAGTTGAGTAAAAAAGTTTTAAGAATGGGTATACGTGAACGATTCGAATACCTAAACAAAAAGAAAAAAGATGAGTTTAACAAAAAGATACATCGATGAAATGATGATGATGGGTGTTGATGTACTACATCCAGATTATCAACATTCAGATGATGAGTATGAGTATGAAAAATGGTGCCACTACTCAGGATTACCATCACCATCAGCATACGAAAAAAAAGAAAAGAAAGATGAACAGTAAATTAATTTTATATAGTTTGTTCTGGTTTGCATTGGGACATATCGCAGTTTGGTTTCAACTGAACGGACAGTTTAAATGGGAATGGTTTAAAGAAAATACTTTGGTATTGGCACTATGTGGTATTCCTATATCATTTTTGTATATATGGGGAACTAAATACGCAGTACAAGGTTTTGAGGGATTGTTATGGCCAGGTAGATTTTTAGGATTTTCAATTGGTATGGTTGTTTACGCAATATTCACCAGTTGGATTTTCAATGAAGGTATCACTATGAAAACGGCAGTATCTCTGAGTTTATGTTTGTTATTAATTACAATACAGGTTTTTTGGAAATGAAAAAAAGAGAATATTTAAAAATTGTAAGTATGTTTTTAGCACTTACAGTAGGAGTTAGTATCGCCGTATCTTCAATTATTACTATTATAGTAGGATTACTTTTTGTAGGATGGCATTATTTGAGTTAGTATGAAAGATGTAAAGAATGTATATGATAGTATTTGGTTTCAACAAAATATGTTGTTGAAAGAAATATACGAAGTAGTTTATAGTAGTGGTAATATGAAAGGCATTCCACAATGGAGAGATAGGAAACGATTACATCAACTTATGGAAAAATTTGGTGTAAATAATGAAGAAAAAAACTATTTATTATCAAAGAAAGATTTCCAATTTTTGGAAAGTTTACATTTTAAATATAAAGTTTAATACTTATATATAAATGAAAGAGTTATGAAAACATATTTAAACATATTATTTGGAGCACTTATATTATTAGGACTTCTAATATTTTGGGTGTTCGTATTCGCCGCTCCTTTTTGGTTGGTATGGAATTGTATCATATCATCTAAGTTTGGATTACCCACATTTACATTCGCAGAAGCATTCTTTGTTGCACTAATAATCAAATGGTTATTTGGTATTTCAGATTTAAAAGAAATAAAAGATAAGTTAAGTAAATGAAAATAGTTCAGTACATATTTGGAACAGTAGTATTCGGAATAGTGGCTTGGATGGTTGGCCAGTTGTTATGGCAAATCTTAGATTCACTATATTGGTATTTAAAATCAAAGTTTAAGAAATGAAAAAAGGTGATGTAATGCCAAATGGATTTGTGTTGGGTAGGGGTAGAGAACCACTCAACTTAACTGAAGCTCAGATTCGGTATGCGATGAAGAACTCCAAATCCAATAGTGGTGCTGCAAGATTCCTTAACATTTCACTTACAACTTATGAAAAGTATTCTAAAAGATACATTGATTCTGAAACTGGTAAAAACCTGTGGGAGTTACAGAAGAATAAAAGAGGTAAGGGTGTAAAGAAACCATATAACATTACAAAAGGTAAATATGCGTTGAAAGATATATTAGAGGGTAAGTATCCAAATTATTCAGTACACCAATTAAAGAATAGATTATTGAATAATTCAGATAAAGTAGATTTTAAACCTTGTTGTCATAATTGTGGATATGATGAGAAACGTATTACAGATGGTAAAGTACCATTGATATTAGACCATATAGATGATAATTGGAAAAATCACTTACTAAAAAATTTAAGATTCCTATGTTACAATTGTTTTCACAATTTAAAAGGTAATCTGAGGGGTGGGCAACCACAATGGAGAGTAGAACAAATTCAAAAAGCAAAAGAAACTATTAAATCAAAACAAAAAGAAAAATAAGTTATGGCAAAGAAAACAACAACTCAAGTTCAAACGGCAGAAGATGTACTTCCAGCTTTGAACGCTCAAGATATTAATATTTTGTATTCATTAGTACAACAAGCAAGTATCAAAGTATCAGATGTACCAGCGGTAGCGCCGGTATTAGATAAGTGTAAAGTTATTTTAGAAAACGTAAATCAAAAAATCAACGGATAAAAAGTTATGGGAAAAGAAATCTATCATGGAAAAGAGAGTAGAGAGAAACTACTCAAAGGTGTAAACGAATTGGCAGATGCAGTTAAAGTTACATTAGGGCCGAGAGGTAGAAATGTAATCATCGAAAGAGAGGGAACACCTCACATTACAAAAGATGGTGTAACTGTAGCAAAATCTGTAGAGTTTTCAGATTCAACAATTAATTTAGGAGCTCAGATTATTAAAGAAGCATCTCAACAAACTGCTGATAATGCTGGTGATGGTACAACTACATCTACAGTATTGGCTCAATATATTTTCAATGAAGGTATGAAACAGGTTGAAAAGGGTTCAAACCCAATTGAGTTGTATAGAGGTATGCAGATTGGTGTAAAAGAGATTGTAGATGTATTGGTAAAGGAAGTATCTCAAAATATTAAGACCAATGAGGCGATTAAGAACATCGCAACTATATCTGCGAATGGTGATGAAGAAATCGGTGGTATTATTTCAGAAGCAATTCATCAAGTTGGAAACGATGGTGTTGTAACCGTAGAAGAGGGAAACAATAATGAAACCACTTTAGAGATTGTAGAGGGATTGGAATTTGATAAGGGATATCTATCTCACTTCTTTATGAACAATCAAGCAAAGTTGGCGTGTATCTTAGAAGAACCTAACATTCTTTTATATGATGGTACAATATCTCAGATGGAAGATATCTTAGGAATTTTAGAATCATCATCTATGAACAACAAACCAATCGTAATTGTTGCACATGATATCAATGGTGAAGCACTTGCAAGTATGGTTGTAAACGCCGCAAGAGGTACTCTTAAATGTTTGGCAGTTAAAGCACCTGGTTTTGGACAAGAACGTAGTGAGATTCTAAAAGATATTGAATCATTGACAGGAGCCACTATTGTTGGTTCTGAGTTGGGTGTTACATTGGAAGATGTAACTGAGGAACATTTGGGAAGTTGTGATAAAGTAGTATCAGAAAAAACAAAAACTGCAATCATTGGTGGACATGGTGAAGAAGAAGATATCCACAATAGAATTGGTTTAATCAAAACTGAAAAAGGTAAATGTGAATCAGATTTCGAAAAACAAAAGTTAGAAAATAGATTGGCAAAACTGAGTGGTGGTGTTGCGGTTATCAAAGTAGGAGCAGAATCTGAGGTTGAGTTGAAGGAAAAGAAAGATAGAGTAGATGATGCAATCTTATCAACTAAGGCGGCATTAGAAGAAGGTATTGTACCTGGTGGTGGTGTTGCTTTGATTCACTCAAAGAATATGGCCAGTTCTATCGATACAGAATTACCTTCAGATAGAGGTGCTGGTGTAGAGATAGTAAGAAAAGCGTGTGAAGCTCCTTTCAAAGCTATTATTGAAAATGCTGGAATATCACCTGATTCACTATTAGATAAATTAAATTCACCATTAGCTAATAATCATAGAGTTGGATACGATGTTACTGTAGAAGATTTTGGAGATTTGATTGAAGGTGGAGTTGTAGACCCAACGAAAGTAACAAGAACAGCATTAGAGAAAGCAGTTTCAGTTGCTGGTACACTACTTACAACGGAATGTATGGTAGTAAACGAGCCTGAGGAAAATGAAGATAAATCTTAAAAAATTAGTATATCAGTATAAGTTTCTTAACTTAGAAGTAGAAGAACTCAAAGAACAACATATAAAGTTAACTGTAGAGTTTGAATCTGAATTTAAAGATATTATATCTAAATCAGAAAATGGATTAGCTGTTGATGAAAATAAAAGTGATAAGAAAAAACACAATACTGATGAAAGTGTAAAAGAGATTTACAAAAAAACAGCAAAACGATTACATCCTGATAAAGGTGGTGATGAAGAGGAATTTAAACAATTAAATGAACGATACAAATCAAACGATTTGTTGGGAGTAATTGATTTGGCAGTGGATAATAAAGTTGATTTTGATTTGAAAGATGATGATATGGAATTGTTAACCAATTCAGTAAAATCATTAGAAAGTACAATAGATGAGTACAAAAACAAACTTTGTTATGTATGGAAGTACGGAACTCCATTTGAAAGAGGACAAGTTATAAACACATTACAAACAGCGTTAGGAATCACAATAAGTGTTGATGATTTAAACGATGACCAAAAAAAGAAATTAGGTTTACAAAATGAGTAAAGAAATAGTAGGATTTACGGCAGGTAACTTTGATTTGTTACATCCGGGTTACATAATCACATTTGAAGAAGCCAAAAAACATTGTGATAGGTTTATTGTATTTTTACAATCAGACCCATCAGTTCAAAGGAAATCTAAATATAAACCTGTGATTCCATTATATGATAGATATAAAGCATTAATGGCTATCCGATATATTGATGAGGTTTATACCTATCAATCTGAAGAAGAGTTATATCATCTAATTCAGTTCCATAATCCTGATGTAAGAATATTAGGTGAAGATTATATTTGGGAAGGTAAGGATGGTAAAGCCAGACCTTTTACAGGTGATGATTTACCCATCAAAGTTATTTACACAAGTAGGTCGCATGGATGGTCAACTACTAAGTTGAAAGACCTGATTACTAAACAGACAATCAAACAAAATCCAAATATTACAAAATAAATTTGGAAAAATAAAAGTTAGTTCGTATATTTGTATAAATTAAACAATACTTATTAAAAAGAAGATGAAAAGTAGTATTAAAAAGTGGGGTAAGGAAGTTACTTACTCGGTTAGTAGAAATGAAGCATGGATGGTAGTAACCGAAGGTCCTTGGAGTTGGGTTTACATTATGACTTCAGAGAAGAATGGTAAAATCGATGATAAAGATTTAACCAAAGTAATTAAAAACGGAAACAAACCAGAGTTTGTAAACCGAAAGGGTATGAACGATTTGTTACAACACTTTGGAGTTGATTCTGAAGTAAGAGATAAATTGTTTGAAAAAGAAGAAAGTGTTCAAGTTGATGTTTGAAAATACAATCTTTAACAATACTAAGGTTGTACAGCAAAATGAGATGTTTGAATATGCTCACATTCTCGTACCGTTAAATCGTAACCCACGAATGACTATCCTAATTTGGGAACGGTTGTTTGATATGCTAAATAATGATGAAAGTAGTTTGCGGAATTCTGATTTGGAATGATAAGGTTTTAATTGGAAAACGAAAGTTAACCAACAAAGTTCAACCAGGTAAATGGGAGTTTCCTGGTGGTAAAATGGAAGAAGGTGAAACAATTGATGAAACAATTAAAAGGGAGTTTAAAGAAGAGTTAGATATTGATATCCAACCCTTTCATGAATTCAGAACCCTAACTGAAGATGGTATAGAATTCACACCAATGACTGTAAGGTTAGTGGGTGGTAAAGCGAAACTACTTGAACATGATGAGATTAAGTTCGTTGATAAAGAAGATTTCTTTAAAATGGATTTAACAAATTTGAGTAAAGAAGCAGGAAGAATCCTGTTTGATTCGTATTTTATATTTTTAAGAAAGGGAAATGAGTAAATGTTAAAAAAGTTGTTTCGTAAAATTTCATTGGGAGTGTGGATTTTACAACAAAAGTTTAAAAAAGAAGAGAAAAAAGATTTTTGGTCTGATGAGTGGTACATGGAAAGTAGTCGTACTTACATTTGGGATAGAGAGTTTCTAAAACAAATCATCAACCGTAACAAAGAAACAGAAGCAAATGTTAAGTGATATTTCAAACATTATTATAGAAGATGAGTTTATCGTAATTATAACTACAGATGGTGATAAACATACAATAGCTATAGATAATGAAAACCCACAACATAAAGTTTGGGTAGATAGTATAATCTCAATGGCCATTTCATTAGTAGATGATACCAATCCTGATATGGATATGGATAATGGATTTACCAATGGATATAGTGATAGAGATAGAGATGGTTGGGATTATATTGATGGTGATGATGATGATTACTAAAAATTAGTGTAAAAATTATTATTTCCATATTTATATAAAAGATTATAGAAAAGGGAAACTATTATGGCAACAGCACCAAGTATATTAGCACCTCAACAATCGCAACCAACGACACCGGCTTCGATTGTGTTTAGTGAATTTCAAGCTAGAGTATTCAACCAAACTGAGGCGGCTTACAAAACAAATGGTTATTTAAGTACACCATTATTTGAAGATTCATATCTTTTATCAAAGGCAACCGCTCAGTACGTTATTGAGTATGTTCCTTTGACTGGAAATCAATCATCGGTACAAAATAGAGCATTGGAAGTTTATAGGGGAGTATTAGGAATTGCAGCTCCAACTCCACCGCCTCCACCGCCACCACCAGTACCATCAGGTCCGACATTACCAATTTCAGTTCCCCCAAACAGAGGTGGAAACCAAGCTGGTACAGGTCCATCGTTACCTATTTCACCAATAGCACCGATTCAACCATCGTTACCTCAACCAATTACAACACCTACTACATTTACACCACCGACGGCGAATCCACCTCAAACGCCTCCAACAACACCAAATAATGCGTTCTTAAACCTAATGAACAATAACGCAGTATTAGGACAAGGTGGTTTCTACGGTAGTAATAACCCACTATTTGGTGGTTTAAACTTTGGTAGTTCAATTTTTGGTAGTGGTGGATTATTTGGTAACTAAAAATTTGGATTATTAAAATAAAAGTTGTATATTAGTTAGATATACTATAAAAAAAGTTACGTTTATGAAAGCATTATGGTCCTTTAGGAAATGTAAAGAAGGGGATATATCGAGAATAGACTTGATACTATCCCTTTTTTCTGTTATTAAGTGGAAAGAATTCCATCCTAATCATACAACATACATCTACTTAGATTCAGAATATATGGGTGAATTCGAAAAGTATGGATTACTCCAATTTTGGGATAACGTAGTACTTTTAGAATCAAGAGATGATATTGATATATCAAAGTTCTGGTCGATATCTAAGATGGAAGCCTTCGAACAACATAAAGGTAAAGTAGTTCACGTTGATTCAGATTTTATAGCTTATTGTAATTTAGATGATTTAGGATTCTTTGATTGTGAAATGGGTGTAACTATGTTAGAAGAAGTAGCTAAAGATGAGATTGCATATATAAACCCAAAAGAGGCCGCAGAGTTTGGTGGATTGAAAAAAGATTTATATAAATGGGATGATTACGCAGACCAATGTTCTATATTATATTTTGATAACGATAAGTTAAAGAATAAATTTACTAAAGAATTCTTTAAGTACGCAAAAGAAGTAACAGGTAAAGAAACAGACCATAATGGGATTGGTTACATATTATTTATAGAACAGAAATATTTGAGAGAATTATCTAAAGAAATGAAGGTAAAAAAGAATTACATCGTTAAGGATGGATTCAAACTCAGTACTAGAACAATATTACCAGATATCGCAGATGGTAAACTCCCAATGGAAGGTATAACGAATTTCATATACCACTACGGCCCTAATAAACAACTATTTGAATCAGATTTAACAATGGGAACACATTTGGGAATGTATATATTACCTATGATAAATAGACCCGACATAAATCCTTTATTTTGGAATATTTATGCTGGTAAACCATTTGTACAATCTATACCAACTCAACAACCAAAATCAGAAGATGTTGGGTTATTTAGTAAATTATTTAGAAAGAAAAAATGATGATTAGATTACTCTTTATACTATTTTACTTACCTATCATTGGGATAAGTCAACCTAAAACAATCAAAACAGATATATTTACAGTTGTATATTCTGAAGAGTATGAACAACCATTACAGGTAAGATATAAAGTACTTTGTCCATTCGGTGATGCGAGTAGACAAGGATTAGATTTCCGTAAGTATGAAGGAGTTCATACATCAGATAATTACGATTATATCGGTAATCCATATGATAAGGGACACATCGCACCAGCGGCCGCCTTTAATTGTGATAGAGATATGGTAAAAGCAACATTCTCATATTTGAACTGTGCTTTACAACACGAAGGATTGAATAGAGGTCCTTGGAAAGAGTTGGAAAGATTTGAAAGAAATCTAGCCAAAATGTGGGAAACTGTAAATGTAACCGTTACGATTCACTTCGATGATACGGAACAACTATACGCAAAAGGTGGAGCTTATATTCCATCAGGTTTTACTAAACTTATTGAGGTAGATGGGGTTGTAACATGGGAATTCTATTTTCCAAACAAAGATGTATCAGGTAAAGATTGGGGAGATTTCCAAATACCCTTAACAAATCCAAAAAAATAGTTCTAAACGTAGAACAACTCACCAAATAACATAGGAATCAAAAATGAAACACTTCTTAATTTTGAAGTGCCTTCTCTTGTCCACAATTGTGGGATGGGCACAAACTTGTGATGTAGCATTAACTGGATATACTCCACCACCATCTGGTGAGGGTTTACATACTTTTACTGTCAATTGGACTAATACTGAAAATTGTGGATGTAATGAATTTACACAATGGGATGGAAATGAATGTGAAGAATCAACATCTACTCACGTAAACAATAATGAAACAATAACTCATATTGTATTTGGAATTCACTATGTGAATGAAGAGACAGGTGAAGATTATGGTGAAAACACAGATTGTACTTCTACCACATTCCATCCTGGTTGGAGTTTTGTTTTAAGTGTTCCTACAACTCCTGGTGGATTTCAATCAGGTTCTTCTTCTACATTTGCGGTGAATCCACCGTTTGCATGGGAATGTATATTAGAGAATCCAATAGAAGGTTATTGTTGGGAAGTTGTGATATGGCAAATAAATTTATCTCAAACTGCTACAACAACTGATTTCGGTGATGATGGTTGGAGTGCTGGTGCTGGTTGGATTGATGGTACTCAAACATATCCAGATATTGATTTATCAGATAACGTTATTAGTTGGTGTCCTCAACCTACTTTAACAGATACTATCTATGTAACTGATACCTTATATATAGATAATTTTATTTATGATACAATCTATGTAGATAATTTTATCTATGATACAATCTATGTAGAACTACCACCTGATACAGTTGTGATAACAGAGTATGAAAATGTTTACATATTTGATACAACTTATGTTGAGGTTATTGTAGATAACTATATTTACTTTACAGATACTATAACAGAATATATTTTACAAGAAATTTGGATTGATTGTGAAAGTGGATTAGAATGTACAGATGAACCACCTGGTTTAGATTGTGAATCAACAACATTATACGCACCAAATACATTTACACCAAACAATGATGGAGTAAATGATGTATGGAGAATTGTTTACGATTCAGACTGTTGGAGAGATATTAGATTTACAATTTATAATAGATGGGGTGATATAGTATTCGCAGGCATAAATGATGACTTTTGGGATGGTTCATTTAATGGTGGTTCACATTATGTGGCAGATGGGGTATATACTTACACATTAGTGGGGAGAAGAGATGATGTGATAGATTTAGTACAAACTAATGGCCACATAACGATTTTCAGATAATTTTACTACTTATTTATGTGAAAATAGATATTATTTCATATAAACTCCCAAATCATACTCCATCCCCAAAACAAGAATGTGGATGGGTGGCTCTTCATGCATCTAAAGCAGTGGGGTGGAATTCACTTATATTTGAATCATATGATACTATCAAATTTGCTAATGCATTTGTAGAGGAAGAATACAGAGGAAACGGAATCTATAAAATGTTATGGGATGCAAGATGGGAGTATTGTAAAGAAAACTTCAAAGGTTGGAAAGTTATCTCATACTGTTTACCGACTACCTTACAATTCTACAAAGATAGAGGATTTACTGAAGTGTACACATCTACATTAGTTGAATCAACAATTGATTGTTAATAACTTTTAACATTTTTTAACATTTTTTTCTTGGATTTCTCATTTATTATTCGTACTTTAGTAGTGTAATTAAAGGATATGAATAATTTAAACACAACAATAGATAAAATAGCTCTCTCAGAGTTTGGTGTTCATTACCATCAGCTTGATAAAAATGAACAACAATGGTGTAATGATGAAATGGTTAACAACCCAAAGTGGTTAGCTCCATTTTGGAAGAAAGAAGGGTATATGTGTACCGCTGATAAGATTATGATGAGTAAAAATTTAACAATTTCTTAACATTAGAAATTTGGATATATCAAAAATATTTACGATATTAGTACTGTAAATGATTGATAAGAGTAATAATTAAAAAATAAAAAATGAGT
>CEPT01055946.1_pt1 | contig 17021 bp, 18 predicted proteins | sample 356221 | NCBI WGS metagenome assembly CEPT01 (sample SAMEA2620081, study PRJEB7988) | marine metagenome | isolation source: saline water (ENVO:00002010), including | reverse complement strand
TTTAAGAATACTTGAATCTTATCTACTGCATATGATAAAGTATTACCATTATCATCTGAACCACTAAACGCTGTTTGACCTTGAGTTGCAGTATAATCAAATCTAGTAATGGTAAGATCAGTTAAATTATCATTAAAGATAGCAGCAACTGTATCTGAATCAAAAGTAGATCTCATCTTTTGAATAACTACTACATCATCTGAATCAGCTGCTAGATTTAGTACTACTGATGTACCATTAGTAGCGGTATAGTCATCTGAGTCGTTTATTAGTACACCGTTTACATAGACGTTAATGTTTCCAGGTGTGTAAGATAAAGAATTGGTATTTCTATCTGCACCACTAAAAGTAGTCTGAGAATTATTTGCTTTGTACTTAAATGTAGTAAATGTTGATTCTTGAGTAACTACACCACTAGTTTGTAAAGAGGTAATATCATTTCTAAGATCAGCTACAACCTTCAGATCAGAATCCGTCATACCGGTTCCTGAGCTTGTTGGATTTTCGTTTATTATAGCTACGATTTGATCTGAATCAAATCCTGCAGCTCCTCCGCCGCCTGATCCGCTTGAATGTGTACTATCAGAATCTTGTTCTATTCTCAGTTGATTAACAGCTTCTTGAAGTGCTTGTAACTTAACAGAATCTGAATCAACATCGTTTCTTAATTTAGCAACAACAGCTAAATCTGAATCAGTCATTCCAGTTCCAGTGCTATTCTCTGAAATCATAGAAGCTATTTGATCAGAATCAAAACCTTGTTTACCAATTCTAATAGTACCAACCATACCTGAATGTAGAGTACATTGATAAACTAAAGATTCAGGAGCATCCATAGGTACTACAAACTTAACTAACCCTACCTGAGCTCCATTATTAGTAACGCCAGATGAATAAGCCGAACCACCGCTAGATAATCTAATCTGGAAAGGATGACCAGAAGCGTTAACCCTAAAGTTATAAGTATGACCTCTGTGCAAGTAAATAGTTGGATTATCTACACCTGATGGGAAACCATCACCTGTGAAAGTATAAGCCGATGCACCGTTGTTGGCAACATCAAACGACACATCCATATCAGTTCTTACTGATTGGATAGCAGTTTCGTCAGAATCTAATCTTGCAGTTAATGAGGTTTCAAGACTACTTAGTTCAGTATCAAGTGCTTGTATCTTTAATTCATCTGAATCTAATCTAGGTCCTAATGTGCTTTGAAGAGCTTGAATAGCAGCAGAATCTGATTCTGCATTTTGTTTAATAATTACAATTGCAGCTGCATCTGATTCAGCATCTCTTCTAGTCTCTGCTAAGTTAAGTGCGTCAGAATCAGTAGATGCTAGTAGTAACTGTATTCTAGCTGTCTCTGAATCAAGACTAGTCATTACTGAATCTATTCTAGTAGATAGAGCTTGAATAGCTGCACTATCAGAATCCACATCATTTCTTAAAGTAGCAACAACGGACAAGTCAGAATCATTAGTCAAGTCGGAATAACTAGCTAATCTTATCCAGTTACCACCATGAGCAAAATAAGCTGCTCCAGTAGCGTGAACATGAGCAAACATACCATGGTAGGTAGATGCGTTAGGTAAATCTACTAGGTTAGAATACACGTTGGCAAATAATACTTTGTTACCGTTACCATCTATATCACCTGACATAGTACCACCAGCTAATGGTAATCTAGCTGATATAGCAATTTCATCTGAATCTAATCTGGATTCAATCGTAGTTACGTTAGCTTGTAATGCATTAATAGCTGTGAAATCAGAGTCAAGATCATTTCTAAGGTCAGCCATTACCTTTAGATCTGAGTCTCCTAATGCACCGCCTGATAAAGTTGTTATTTGAGCTTGTAAAGACTGTAGTACTAACTCATCAGAATCGGCTCTACTTTCAAGTGAGGTAATTCTACCCCCGTATGCATTTTGAGTAGCTTGAAGAGTCGCAACTGTACCGTTGATAGTTTGTACTTTAGCCGATTCAGAATCTACTCTAGCCTCTAGAAGGGTTATACGACCACCTTGAGAGTTAGTAGTAGAGTTTAAAGTCTGTATACTATCAAAGTTAGATTTTATTCTAGTATTAAAATTACCAAAGTCGGAATCTAAATCATTGCGCAAGTCAGCTACAACTTTAAGATCTGAATCTGTCATTCCAGTACCAACACCGCCGCCGGAACCACCAGAGTTAGCGCTATCTGAATCTTGTTCTAATCTAAGTTGATTTACTTGTTCTTGAATCGATTGTAATTTTGTTTCATCTGAATCTGATCTTGCTTCTAGTGTAGCTAATCTTCCATTTTGAACTGTTTGAGTAGATTGTACTGAACTAACACTACTATCAATACTAGATAATCTAGCATTTATTCTAGCACTTTCAGAATCCATATCAGTTCTAATAGCTTGTATACCACTACTATCAGAATCTAAATCATTTCTAATTAATGTAATATATGCTGAATCTATATCAGCTTGAGTTTTAAGAGCTTGAATGACTATTGTATCTGAATCTGCGTCTCTTCTTAGTTCAGCAATAGCTATTTGATCACTATCAGCATTAGATAATAACAATTGTATACGAGCTGTTTCAGAGTCTAGAAGATCTTTAGTTACTAGATTATGTTCACGGAACATGTTAACAACTTCTTCTGAATCAACCATAGTTAATACAAATTCAGAATCAACTTTACCTAAGTTATTATTTACAAAATTAATAATAGTAACAAAGTTTTTATCAACGGTATCCATAACTCTATCAGAGTCATAGAACCATCCGTGTTCACCACCCATATTAAAGACTTCATCAGAATCAACAAAGTCATCTTTAAGAGCTATTTCACCAGCTTTAATAATAGTTTGTACTACTCTATCCGAATCAAAAGTAGCAGTAGTGTTTATACCTTTTTGTGCTGAGGCAATAACTAAATCGGAATCATGAAAAGGGTTACTACCAAAAGCACCAGTAGCTCTATAGTATTCAAATATATTATTAGGTGAACTGTTTTCACCTCTTACAAATCTTTTTATCCCTAGTAAAGAACCGCCATCAGAATCAGATTCTTGTTTTAATCTTTGAATATCTCTTGCATGATCTGAATCGTTATCTCTAGATTCAATTCTAAAAGCTACAAAGTCAGTCTTAAGAGTTGACACTTTAGCTGATTCAGAATCTACTCTATTCTGAACAGTTGCAATAGTTGCATCAACTGAATCAAATCTATTATTAACTCTAGCATACTCAGAATCAAACTGATTATTTACAATTTGAATTTGACTATCAATATATTCACTTAATGCTTGAATAGCTATACTGTCACTATCAGCATCTGATCTTAATTTAGCTACAACTGCTAAGTCGGAATCAGTAACCCCTGCGCCGCCACCACCAGATGTAAGAGCAGCAATGTCTAAATTTTTAAGAACTGTAGCTACAACAAGGTCAGAATCATATACTTCTGATTTGTTACTACTTATATAACTAGTAACGAATTCTTCAACAGTGACCTGTGGGTCACCTATTTTTAATGTTGTAATGCCTCTCAGTTCACCAGTGCGAGCGTTATACGTAAATCTTTGCGGCATAATATTCCTCTAGAGTTTTATTATTTATTGTTATAGATTTACGGTTTTATACACATCTTCATACCAAGATGGCAATTCAGGTTCTCTATTTTCATCAACTACTACCCATAAGTCACCCGTATTATCCATAATTCTCTCATTCATAGTCGCAAAAGATTGAAAACCTAAAGGCATATCATCTTCTTGTTCATTGAGTTTATCTTTGTAAATTTCATCTGATGGATTAGTTTCAGTCATTTCTTTCCAGTAATCAGAACCTACACACCATCCAAACAATACCATACACATAACTAAATCATCATTAGTACCAGGTTCAGCTGCAAAAGAAGAGTTTACGTTATCATTTTTTCTTGTAAAGGTAGTCATCTCTACATAGATATCATAATCCGTAGTTAATAACTTATCAGTCTCTATAAGAGATTTAAAGTTAGAACAACCTTTAGTCTTTACAGATGCAGAGGTAGTAACACCTAGTTTTGAACTTTGTCCTTCTCCTAATACAAAACCAGCTCTTCCTTTAGTTACAGTTTTAAGTAAATTTTCATATTCAAAATCATCATGTAAAGCACCAACAACCTGACCACCAACATCGTTAGTCTCTACCAAAATATGTGCGTTATTGAAAAATGTTCCTATGTTAGCTAAAAACTGAGGATAAATCATAGGTGTTACAGTATTCGATCTATATTTAGCTACCACTTTATAAGGAATAGTAGTAACATCAAACACTACAAAGGCTGAATAATCTAATCTTAGACCTCTAGCACAATCAACTGTAATTAAGTATCTATGATCTTCTTTTGGCTCTTCATAAAAATCTACTTCGTCTTTTTTTCTTATAGGATTAATAAAGGACATATTAGCTAACTTTGACGGTGATATAAGAGTAGAAGCTGAACCTATAAATTGAGTTTCAAATTCTTGTCTAAATTGATCTTCTGATGTGTTAGCTATCTGTTGCTGTTTCCAATTGTCATCTCTTCCTGGAACATCCCACCAGTTTATCTCTATAGGCTTAAAAGCTGATCTCTGCTCTTGAGCTTCCATCCACATTTTGTAAAAATGATTCATACCTTTAGGAGTAGATACTACTATCATTTTAGTATCTGAACCTGATGAGATAGTAGGATAAACGGAACGGAAAAAATCTTCAGCGTCATGAGGAGGTACAAATGCAAACTCATCTAGAAATAATAAACTAAATGACATACCTCGAGCAGCTGAACCAGAACTAGAAGTTGCAACAATTCTAGATCCGTTTTCTAAACTAATTGATCTTTTATTGTAAGTTTCAACACCTTGCTGTAACCAGAAAGGTAAACTTTCATATGCTAATTGTAATCTTCCTAACAACTCTTGAGCCAATTCACCTTTGTTAGCAAGTATACCTACATTTTTACCTTGGTTAAAAAGTACATACCATAAAATAAAAGCAACACTTGTAGTAGATTTACCACACTGTCTAGGAAGTTTACATATACTAAATCTATTATCTTTAAAGCTGTCAACCATTTTCTTTTGAAAACCGTAAAGAGTAAAAGGAATAGCACCAAAGTCAACAGACATAATTTTAACGTAAGTCTCAGAAAAATATATTGGATCTTCCATACACTTTTTATATTCTCTAAGCTGTTCAGGAGTATATTCTAGATTTGAATGAGGAGCTTTTACGTTAGGATTACCTAAGTAATGAGATACATTAGTAGGATTTCTTACAAATAATTCAGGATGAGTTTCTTCAGTTGGCGCGTCTTTATAAGTTCTTTGTTCTGCTAACCAACCTAATAAATCTTTTTTAGTTTTAACTAATACTTCACCAAAAGTTTTCCAATCTTTATGTAGATTAGAATCATATTCTTTTTTAAGTACTACTTGATAATCGCTCATTCCTTACCCAACAAGTCTAACAAATCTTTTGTGTTTAATTTTACATTTAAGTTATTAGTTGTAGATTGTTTTTCTTTATTAGGGTTATTAAGCTTTTCTGTTCTAAGTTGGTGTTCCATCATTTTTTGCGCAATATCACTTAAAGCTGTGGCCGTACCTGTTGCTACTTCTATAGCTCTAGGATGCTCAGATTCTTGAGCTAACTGTACAGCAGCATCAAGAATATCTTGTAATCTTTCTGCCGATGAATATAATAATTCTCTAGAATAAGTATAATCATCGCCTCTATTTTGAAGTACTGTTGCTAAATCTTTTTCGATAACAGATACTTCTTGAGAAATGTCTTTCTCACTCATAAAATAATCTCCTGTATATCTATAATAATTAAATAATTAGAAGCTTGTTTTACGAACGAGAAGCTACTCTCTAATATTATTTATTAATTATGGCGTTATTAGGTATTTACATTTCATATATCATTTTAGCTTCTATTGGAGCTACTTTTGGATTACATAGATATTGGTCTCATAAACAAGGTAAAAGAAGAATTTGGTTTGAATGGTTAAGTCTATTATGTGCTTTACCATTAGGTGTATATAAACCTTTGGGTTGGATAGGTGTACATAGATTACATCATAAGTATTCTGATACAGAACTTGACCCTCATTGCCCGGATCACAAAGGTTTAAAAGTATTATTCTCAGACTTTTCAGATTCAAAAGTACCTTTATCTTTAGTTAGAGACGTAGCAGTAAATCCAAGGATACAATTTTTTCAAAAGTATGGAAAATATCTTATATGGATATTTGTTTTTCTTACTCCATATTTTATAATTATGGCATATGCAGGTATGGGAATACTTAATTACTTTGGACACAATAATGGACAAGCTGTTAATAACTGGTTGATTAATATATTAGCTCCATTCGAAGGTAATCATAAGGATCACCATACATGGTAGAACCACTCTTACACTTTGATTGGAAAGTCAACAAAGAAAAACTTAAACAAGCTTTTACTACTTTTCGTACTAGTCTTTCTCCCGATGATTATATAGCTCCTGACAGGTTAATTTCTATACCTATAAACAGAGTACCTACTCATAATGATTGTCATGGTTACTATAAGTATGATGATGGAGAAGACATAACTTTTTATTATGTAGATAATACAGGGGTAAGAATTAGAACAGTATTTAAATCAGCTGAAGGTAGTTTAGTTTCTCCAGACTTTCATAATGTTTGGTTTGAAAAGCATAGAGGTAAACCAGCAGTAGAATATATTATGTTTGAAATGGATTCTTTAGCTAAGAAATTAAGTATAGAAAAATATATTGTAAGGTGTTTAATACTTAAACCTAATAACTTTCTAACTTGGCACAAAGATGGTGAACTTGTAAAAGCTTCAGTAAATTTTCATATTGGTGAAAGTAGAGACCCTGTAACTTTTTGGCCTAATTTAAAATATGAATATAACACTGCTTTGTTAAACAATCAACATTTTCATAAAGTAGATAGTGTATCATCTGAAAGAGTAACTCTTAAGCTCATAAGTTTATCTAGTAGTTATGAAGATATCTATAAAAGGATTAAAGATAATGATTGTAAAATATACTGATTTAGATAAAGACCTTTATCAAAGGTTGTTAAAGGATTTAGAAAAACCAATATACATTGCAGATTATTATGCAGATAACTATTACAAACCTGACGGTATTGAATCTCATTTTAAAATAAACATACCATTACCTTTAGGCGAAGAACATAGAGTAAAGATTAAAGATTTACCTGCTAAAGGCTATCGTTATACGAAAAAATATTCAAACGATATGTGGGATTCATATAATGATATACCTAATGGTAATCCGCATGCTATTATTGTATCAAAAGTTAAAGAAGAGCTAGCTCCATCAATTAGAGATATAATTAAACTAATAGTAAACAAAGAAGGTTATGTTGGTTATAATAAAGTAACATGTACACTTGCATGTAAAAGTAAAGATTTTAAATTAGTAATACACACAGATAGATCAAGTCCTAAATTTACAAACGGTATTAGATATCATGTTATAGTAAAATCAAATGAAGATAACTATCTTTGTGATGTTGATGATTATGACGGTAACGGTTTAGTTGAACATAGAATGGAGGCAGGAACAATATGGGCTTTAGATTCAACTACACTTCATTACGCACATAACAAAAGTACTAAAGAAGGTGGTATTCATCTTATAATAGATTTTATGGAGTAAAAATGGTAGCTAAATTTCATAATATAAAACTCAAAGAAATGAGCAATGAACAAATAAGAAAATGGGCAGGTATACTTCCTTATGATAATATAGTAGTGCTTAGAGATCAAGACTTAAGTAAAAAAGATCTTTCTAGAGTTTACAATTCTATAGGTAATACATTAAAAACAGACGAGTTCTTTTGTGATGAAGAATATCCAGAATTGATGAGAGTAACAAACGAAAGAAAAGATGATGAAAAAATTGGTATTTTTGCTGATAAAGAATTAGATTGGCATAGTAATGGTAATGGTAGACCAAGCGGAGTAGAGTGCTGTGTAGGTTTATATTGTGTTAAGCCAGGAAAGAATAGTGTAACAAGTTTTTGTGATACCAGAGCTGCATATGATGATCTTAGCCCTGCATTAAAATTAGAACTTAGTAAAATAAAATGTTTGTTTAAGTTTGAAAATAATACTTTTTATGATTTAGATGAAGATGATAAAGAGTTAGTTATGTTTGAGAATAGAGGTGAGTATGCTCGAGGTACTATCAAGCCTCTAGTTTATACACACCCATTTGATGGCAAAAAAGGATTGTATTTTACTTTTCATTATATACAAAAAATGTATAAAGTGCCAGAAGAAAGACAAAAGTTTTTAAAAGAATTTTTATTTGATCATGTGTTTCAAGAAAAGTATATCTATCATCATGATGATTGGCAACCTGGAGATCTGATTTTTATGGATCAGTTTCATAGTATACATAAACGTAATGCAGTAGAAGGTGATAGGTTTATGTATAGAACAACTTTGGATTATACTCATGTTTACAACACCAGTGAAAATTATTAATGCAGACTTTAATTTAAAAGATATAGAAATAAAATTAAAAAAGAATTTGCACAAAGCTGATAAAGTAGGAATCGAATCTAGAAAAGATTATTACTATAAAGTAAATTTTGATTTTGCTGACATATCAGAAAAATTATTAGAATATTCTAAACCCTTTTTATCTGAGCTTGGTATGAAGGATGAGATAGAAATAGATATGTGGGGTAATTATTACCCAGGTATATGTGTATGTGGTAAACATAATCATTTAAGAAGAAACGTAGTACTATCTGGTATACTTTATATTAAACCAGAGAATGGAATTACTAGATTTTTTGACCCCATGGCGGAATGGCATGATCAGTTTGGTTATTGGAATATTAGAAAAGGTATAAACGAATACTCTCCTATACCTAATGTGCTATTATTATTTCCTCCATATTTAGTTCATGATGTTGTTATGTTATCTAATCAAGAAAGGATTACTGTAGCCTTTGATATTAAAGCTAGATAGATCACAAATACATATAATAAAAGAACAGCTGTATAAAGCTTATAAACTAACAGCTGATAAAGGTCATAGAAATCTTAACTGGTTTGATACTCTTATCGCTGATCCTTTCAATAAAGAAAAATATAGTAAATGGTATATTATACCTGATGTTGCTTTTGCAACTGTACAAAGTTTTGGGTCTACACAAAGACTACTTACTAGATATTTTGATTTTAGCTGGTATAGTATCTATCCAGGAAGAAAACTAGATAGAGTAACTCCAGCAGTAGAGCTACTTAACTCTCAATTAGATGATTTTAATCAAGGGTTTGTTAGTTTAGAGTATATGAAAAGAAAGAAACTTATTAAAAAGACAGCTGAAAAATATAATATGTTAACAAATAAAAAATGGGTAGTACCTAATGGTATGTTTAAAACTTGTAATCATGAATGTGCACAATGCTGGCAGCATATTACTTTTACAGGTAGTAAACCAGAATTAGAAAGTATAAGTTATGAAGAATGGAATAGAAGATTTCAACCCTAGATGGACATATGTTCGCGGGTTAAATTTATTAGGTGAGGAGAGATTACTTCTTAAGAGACTCTTTTTAAAAAAAAATAAAGTAACATTAGAAAATGTTAATACTATTCCTAATCAAGCTAATCCTATTTTTTATTGGCTCAAAATCGATGATCCAGTTGTAAGCAATTATGAACGTAAAATTAAAAATATAGTTGGAGATATAAATACTAAAACAATTTTTGTTATTCATAAACCAGGTGATAATCTTAGACCTCATATTGATAAAGAATACGAAGAAAAACATATGAGAGTTTGTTTACTAAACTTTCCTATAATGTTACCTTGTACTGTACCCACCGATTGGTACGAGAATGTTGAAAAAGTTTCTGATAGATGGTTCGAAGAAGATAAAACAAAAATTATAGATCAAACATACTATGATAAAGGTGATACAGTTTTACTTAATACAAAATATATCCATGGAGCTAATAATACAAGTAAACATTGGAGAATTTTTCTACAAATAACATTCGAAGAAACCTATGAAAATATATTGAATAAATTAAAGGATTTGTTATGAAGTTTGAATATGAGTATGAAGACAGGTTTGCTGAGTTAAAGCACGATGATAAACAAATGAGAAAGATCTTAGATAGGATCTTTAAATATAAAATTCAACCACACTTTGAAGATCACTCTACTATTGGTATCGGTCATGACGAGCAAAAAATTTATCATGTTTGTTATGACTGTAACATAGAATTATGGAGTAAAATTTTTGAAGTAGTAAAAAGATTAGGTGAAAGATGTAATGTAAACTTAGACTGGGATGCTATAAGACATGTTACTAAGTTTACTTTTATCTGGATGCCGCCGCATGGTACATTAAAACCTCATACTGCTCATGCTCTTAGGACTTTCTCAGCATTTAACATACCACTTAGAGGTATTACTAAGTTAGATATGTATGACGAAGATCTTAATTTACTTGAAAGAAGAGAGTATACTAAACCGTGTTTCTTAAATACTTATCAACCTCATGGTGTAAACAACGATTGTAACGAAGAAAGACTTATACTTAAAACTCATTTACAAATAGTACCAATGCAGATGTTAAAAGATAGTTATATGTCTGATAAAGTTGTTTCACCTTTTAATTTTGAAATGCCTTGGAGGCAATTAAGAAAGACAGGTGAGTTATGACTGAATGTTTAATAGAAAAAACAAAAAGAAGAAGAGTAAAAGGTACAGGACCATCAAGATCTAAACTTCGTACATTCGTTGATCTTGGAATGGTCGATCAAGATATTATTAAACACCTTAATTTTATTGCTGACAAATATAAAGAAAATGATATTGGTAGTTATAAGTACGCTATATCCGGACATTGTAATTACGAAGAAGTGTTTAACGTTCAAGATAAGTATAGACAAATACTTCTTCAAACAACTAACGATTCTAATTCAGTAGATGAATTTACTTATAATAACTGGATCATAGACCCTATACAGTTACCTATGTTTAATAATATCTACAGGTTTAGAATAAGTGAAATGAAACCTAATCATACTTTTAAATGGCATATAGATGCTGATACTTCAGTAATGTGTAGAGCTATTATAAACTTAAATGATAATGATAGTATTTTTCAGTTTAAAGATAAACAGAGAGTACACACTCTTTTAACTAAGCCAGGTCATTTGTATTTTATTAATACTGGTTGGATGCATCAAGTACAAACTTATAATATTATGAGAAGAGCAGCTTTATTTAGTTTTCGTTTTGAGGATTACATAGGAAAAACTAATTTAAATGTATGATTATTTTATGCGCATTCCTGAAATGGATATTACTAATGAACAAAAAGTAAGAATATTCGAATACTTTAAATCTCTTCCTACAGTTGATAAAGTTTTTGACTGCAATAACAATTTTAAGCAAATAGATGATAATGAAGATATAAATTATCTACGTTCTAAACTTAAAGTAAAAAATAGATACTGTTTTGTTTATCAGAAACCTAATGTTAAAATAAATCGACATAGAGACTTAGAAGTCAACAACAGGAATACAGTTATAACAATACCTATTAATGCTTCAGTAGGTACTAACTTTTATGATGATAGTGAAAATTTTATAGGGGTCACTGATTATGATAAAGGTTCATATATTATTAATGTAAGAAAGTTACATGACTTACATAATACTCAAAAGGATGAAAGAGTAATGCTACAGTTTATGATAGATCAAGATTATAAAACAGTACTTAAAAATTATTATGAGGGTAGATTATGTCCCATTATCTAGTTATAGGCTATCCAAGAACAGGTACTACATCAGTAGTTGATTTACTTATGGAAACTAATGGTCATAGAAATAACTTCGTACAAGATTTAAAATATAACGGGGTGGATAAATGGTTTGCATCTGAAAAAAGTGTTGCAAAGATGCACACTCATAGAGAGTTTAAGTTGTATGGACCACATCTTCAACATATTATTGATAGAACAGATGAAGCTTTTTTTACAACTTTAAGAAAAAATTTAGAAGAGCATCTTATTAGCTATCTTTGTGTCTATCTTTGCAATGTAGACTCTCATGCTAGCCCAGTATGGCAGATGGATTTCGATGTTAAATTTCCTATATCAAATAAATTAGCATACGAACAGATGGGACGTCTTACAACAGCTATGATAGGACTAAAACCTAAATTAGAAACTTATAGATGTCTTCCTTGGAAAAAAATTACTGATGTAAATGTATTTGATGGTTTTGATATTCATGTTAACAAATGGATTAACAAATTAGATACAGACTTTGAAGACCCGGAAAAAATAAAAGAGTACGCTAAATATTATGCTAAGGTTTTAAAAGATGAAGGAATATATTGATATTGAAAGAATACTTTTTGAACTTGAACCTCTAACTTATATTTACAAAGATAGAGGTCAAATACTTTTGCAGTTTCCAGAACAATATAATAAATGGTCTGACTTTATGTCTTGGAACGAAACTAAAAAGCAATGGCATCCTATGGAAGGGTTAAAAGAACAAGACTTTACTAAATTTGCATACCCAGATAAAATGCCGTATACGAAAAGTGTTTTAGAAGATCTGGGAATGTATAGAACAAGAGCTATGAATTTAAGAAGTAAATCTTGTTATTCTTATCATAAAGATCCAACTAAACGAATTCATATTCCTTTAATAACTAACGAAGACTGTTTTATAATAGTAAATGATATACTAAACAGATATCCTGCTAATGGTAGTTATTATATTGTAGATACAACAAGAAAACATACAGCTGTAAATGCATCTTGGCAAGAAAGAATACACCTTGTAGGTTGTTTCGATGAGTAGTATAACTCTTATAGCTCTACCACCAAGAGGTCTTGGTTCAGGTGTCAAAGCACCTAGTGCTGCTTTGGGTCATATAGTACCAACACTAACAAAAGATAATATTAAAGTTGTCTGTTATGATATGAACATAGACATTTTTGAAGACAAAGGTGCTGAATGGTATGAAAGAGCTCTTACATGGGGTGAAACATTTGGTGATGTTGAAAGCGACATAGAATCAGAGTTTATAGAATACTTAGAAAACTATATAACTGAAATAAAAACTGAATGGGTAGGTATAAGTGTGTTTAGTGTTAACTCAGAATATATAGTACCTATAGTATGTAAACACATTCGTAATATTTCAAACGCAAAAATAGTAGCTGGTGGTTATGGCTGTAATCCAAAGATAGGTCCTAAATGGAAACAAGATGGTATTATAGATAATTACATTCTTGGTGAAGGTGAAGGATCACTTAATAGTTTAATATTAGGTGAAAAACATAATTGTATAGATGGTATTGAAAGACATGAAGTAGAAAACTTAGATGAACTTCCTATACCTGATTACTCATTATTTGTAAGAGGCAATAATAAAAAGAGAGACTTTACTATTACTGCATCTAGAGGTTGTGTAAGAAAATGCACATTCTGTAATGTACCAAATATCTTTCCTAAATTTAGATGGAAGAAAGGTGAGAAGATTGCTGAGGAAATGATTGACATTATACATAAGTATAATCCAGATAATATATTATTCTCTGATAGTTTAATCAATGGTAATATGAAAGAGTTTAGAAAATGGACTAGACTTATGACTGAATACTATGATAACAATCCAGATGTAAAAGTAGTTCCTTGGGCAGCTCAATTTATTTGTAGAAATAGCAACGCTATGACTAAAGAAGATTTTGACTATATAAAAAGTTCTGGATGTTTTAATTTACAAATAGGAATTGAATCTGGTTCTGAATCAGTCAGAGAACATATGGGTAAAAAGTTTAATGATGATGATATGTACTATACATTAGGCGAACTAGCTGAAAGAAATATAGACGTTGTTTTGTTAATGATTGTAGGTTATCCTACTGAAACGGAACAAGATCATGAAGATACAGTTACGTTTTTAGAAAATGTTAATGATTGGTTTGGTCACAAATCTAAGTTTATTGTTAACTTAAATGTAATGAAGCTTTTAAGTAATACCCATATATTACATCAAACTGAATTGTACAAATGGAATAAAAAACAAACTGATTTTGTAAGTGCATTAGGAACTGATTGGGTAGATAGAAAAGAAAGATTTTTTGAACTATACGAATTAATTGAGTTTAGTAAAAATCTTGTACAAGCTCATCCTAATCCAGAAAAATATAAAATGCTCAAAAAATATGATAGAGTAGTATGATAGGAATTACAGGACATACATCTGGTATAGCAAAGTATATTTACGATAACTATAACTGTAGAGGTTTTAGTAGATCAAATGGTTATGATATAAACAATAAAAACGATAGGTGGAGAATTATAAACGAGAGCAGAGGCTTTGAGATGTTTATAAACTGTGCGCATAACAAATATGGACAAACATTATTGTTAGAAGATTTTGTTAGATATAATCCACATATGAAAGTTATTAATGTAGGTTCTAGAGTAACTGAAATAGGTTTACCAGAATCTCATGCTCATTTGTTAAACTATCAAAAACATAAACTTAAGTTAAAAGATATTTGTATAAAATATGGTTACGATTACAAATGGTTTGGTTATGTAGCTACAGAAAGAATAAACAAAGAATTACCAGACGTTGAAAAAATTAGTATAGAAGAAGCAGTAAAAATTATTTTAGAAAACTAGTACAACCAACTTTTGTCATTCCGGGTTTCATTTGTCCTGTACAATGAATATTATACGAATTAAATACAATAGCAGTTCCTACTTTCCAGTCAAATACGCTACCAGTTAAACCATAATAAAAATCAGATCCGTATGGTAGATGTTCTAACAAATTATCTGGACAGGGCTTATTTGTTAATCCTCTTACACCAGTAGTATCACACATTCTTTTTCTTATAGCTGGATTACCATGAAACTCTCTTTTAGAAATATAACCACACCAAGTAGCTGCTTTTTCCTTGTAAGTTTGATCAAATACAATTAACTTTTGATCAGGGTCATCACATATCAAAGGTACTACTATGTTAATAGTATTTTCATAATCAAAAATATCTACATGAGGATAATATGGATGTTCGTGAGAAAAATAATTACCAGCATTAAATCTTTCATAATCAAATTCTCTAAATAATGTTTTTTGAAATAGATATTTGTCGAAGCATACAAGATGCATTAGACCGTTATCTTTTGCATCTTGAATAAAATTATTTTTGTTTTCGTACCAGTAATCTTTAAATAAACGAATAGAGTTTTCGTTTACGTTAATCGCATATGGTTGCATTATAAATCTTCTACAATTACATGTTTATTAAATGATGGAAATCTAAAATTAGGATCTTTATGATGTTCTAATCTAGATTTATTTTTACCTGGATATCCTATTCCCATAAGTAGTAAAGGTTTTTCTTCTCCTAATATTTTACCTACCTCTTTAGTATCAAAGCACTGGCAACAGCCAGTTTTATATCCTAAAAGATTAGCTGCTAATGTTAAGTATCCTGAACCTACACCTAAAGCTATATCAGCATCGTGTTTATATTCTCCTTTTATTCTACCGTTAGAATATTCTTCAGTAGTTCTAGTACCTTCCGATGGATCTCTATCATCAACAAAAGCAACTAATAGATTAGCTAAAGTTTGAGGATTAGTAGTTGAGGCTCCTGTTTCTAAGTTATATACAAACCCGTCTGTTGCTTCATGTATAGCTTCTATTTTTTCTCTATCTTGTATAAAGATAGCTTTATAGAATACTCTATTTTGTTTTGATGAACATTCGGTTACAGATATCTTCATAGTCTTGATATCTTCTTCTGGTATTTTTTTATCTAGATCCCAGTTACGTTGACATCTTTGTGATGCTGTTATGCTTTTTTCTAAAAACCTGTTAAAGCTCATTGCAGACCTCCCGTCGTTAATGCATATAAATATTTATATGAGTTGGCGAATAGATAATTTAACACTAGTACTAGATATCACTACACACTGTAATGCTAAGTGTCCACAATGCGCAAGAACTAATGATTGTGAGAAAGGTTTGCCTAAAGTAGATTGGTTACCTTTAACTCATGTTCCTTTAGATGATCTTAAAAAATATTATACAAAAGAAGAACTTAAACTTTTTAAAAAAATAGACATGTGTCCATCATGGGGTGACCCGATGATGCATCCTGATATTTTTAACATATCAGATTATTTTCTTAAAAATATATCAGAAAAAAAATGGTATAGAATAACTACTAATGGTTCTATGAGAGATGAAGAATTTTGGTTTAAGTTTGGATCTCTAGCTCATAAACATCCAACTAAAAAATTCTTAGTTACGTTTGATGTAGATGGTATAAATCAAGAAATGCATAGTAAGTATAGAAGAAATACAGACCTATCTAAAGTATTAGCTAACATGCATGCTTTTTCTCAAAATGGCAAGTCAATAGTAAGATCACAAAGTGTTTTATTTAAACATAATCAAGACTATATTGATGAAATAAAAGAGTTAGTTAAACAATATGGTAGTAGTAATCATACTTGGATTAAGAGTAGAAGGTTTGTTTTAGATCCACAAACTAAAAAATTTAGACCATCATTCTTTATAAACGAAAACGGAGATGCAGACTATCTTGAATGGGCAGACAAAGAATTTGAAAAGGATTATATACCCCATTATAATGAAGAAGATATTAGTGAAGAAGTAAAGTGTAGATGGGCGATGACAAATACAATAGAAGTAAATTTTGATGGTCAAGTACATCCATGTTGTTTCTTAGGTAACCCTAGTCCTTTTATGGCTAACATTATTAAACATCACGAAGTAATGAAAGCATATGATCGAAAAGAAAATAATGTTAAGTACAATTCATTAACAAATATAATACAGAACAAATGGTTTAGTGAGCAGTTACCTAATAGTATAAAATGTGATCCTACTTTACAATGTGTAAATAATTGTAGT
>CEPT01021455.1_pt1 | contig 17055 bp, 7 predicted proteins | sample 356221 | NCBI WGS metagenome assembly CEPT01 (sample SAMEA2620081, study PRJEB7988) | marine metagenome | isolation source: saline water (ENVO:00002010), including | reverse complement strand
ATCCAATTTCTATGACTTGTCGGAACTAAATCACCAGAACCAAATCTGGAATCACCAATACCAAAATATAAATCCTCCATGCAATCACCAAGATGTGGACTGGTAAGACCAATTCCTAGATATTGATTGTTGTTTCCTGCAGCAGCAACGTAAATAACTCCCTCATCCATCATTTCATTCGCAGCAGTATCAGTTGAACTGCTTCTTGCTGAAGATGACCAGGATTTGTATGCACCTGAGACTTGATTATTAAATCCATTTTTCCATGCAGTTACCTCATCAGTAGTTGCTGCAGTTGCATTAATAGTTCCACTATTTCCTTTAAATGTAAATCCAATTCCAGTGTGAGTAGATCTAAATGCTGCTTGATAACCCCAACTTCCATTTATGACTGTTGGATTCTTCACTCCAGTTTCTGGATTGACTGGTTTCAACCTATGGAATAATTTCATTACATCATAATTTGTTAGAATGCTTTGTCCAACAGCATCACTGATACCAGGAACATTCCAAATTATTGATTCAAATGCAGTGCCAAAATTCTTACCAGCAGCAAGTGCTGCACATCCAGTTCCATGACCACTATTCAATGCATTACTTCCACCCAAGTCATTTCCAACAGCTCGTGCCTCTGTATAAGAACTAAATGTTGAGCTGGTGATTGTTGGATGTGTAGAAAATCCAGCAGACCTATTAGAAGAAAATCTCCACCAATTTATAGCAGATGCAGTGGTAATTCCAGTTCTACCATCAAATTTTGTGTAAGTATGTCCATTTGCATCAAAATAATCTGGATCAATATAATATGGTCCATCTAAAACCATATCTCTTACTCTAGAACGACCATCAGCACCCATGAACTCTGGATGGTATTGAAGTACACCAGAATCGTGAATAACAATGTCTACATTCTTTCCTGTTAGACTATAAGAAGCATTACCATACTGTGCAGGAACTGTTCCATTAGTTGTCTGAGTCCAAAAATCTTGATTATCTTTAATTGTTGTTCTAACTACTGCCCAATTTGTTCGATTTAATTCAGTAGAATTAGCTGAGGCTGGTGGGTCATTATTACTATCTAAACTTCTATAAACCTTTACATCACCATCAAATCTTTTAATAAAAAGAGATGGTTCTGGATAACTTTCTGGATTATCCTCTGGTGATAATTCAATCCACTTAACATGAGGATGAGCACCAATTTCTGCTGCTTCATCCTCTGTTAACTCATAAGTTCCTCTTGTAGGACTATGATTCTTTTCATCGGTACAAGTTATCTGTCTGTCTGGAATACCATCTTGGTTTGAGTCAATAATAAGAGCATCATGAATTTCACTCCAGTATTCTGGACTAGTAACTGCTAAAGTATACCTCTTCATTTTTTACTCCTAAATCAAGAAACAAAGTTAATTGTACCTACCATACTACTGTGGGCAGTACACTGATAAACAATAGAACTTGGTGCATCAAATGGAACCGTAAGAATTTGAGTTCCAGTCTGAGAACCTGACAAGAATTGTCCACCTGGAGAATAACCAGCACCACCAGCAGAAACTCTTAATGCAAATGGGTGAGTGCTGCCTGTTGAGTTTTCTAAAATGTAAGTAAATCCTCTATGGAAGTAGAGAGTTGGGTCATCTACGGTATTCAAAATACCTGGTCCAGCAAAACGATATCCCGAAGAACCATTTGATGTGATGTAATACTTAATTGCGAAACCAATATCAGAACCATCACCTTGGGTGGAATTTGTTCTATATCCTGCAGCAGTTATTTCACTAGTTGTTGTATTACCTCTAGTAGTTACTGACTGCAGAGTATCAGTCTCAGCACCACCACCTCCTCCAGAAGAAGCAAAGGTTATTGTATCAGTGTTAGGGTCAGTGGTGATGGTCATGTTAGAACCAGCAACCAATGTCAACGTATCACTTGCATTATCAGCAACTACGTTGTTTTGACCTGCTATAGCAATTGTTCCGAACAGATTCTGTGTACTTCCACCACCACCAGTTTGTGCTGCTGCTGGTGCCCATTCAGAACCATTCCATGTCAATACGTCATTGTTCTGTGGAGCATTTGAACTTACATTCGTAAGATCAGAAAGTACTGCTGCAGTGTCAAGCATCTGAATCCAGTTGCCTGCATGTGCAAAGTAACCATGACCTTCAGCATGAACATGAGCAAACATACCATGATAGGTAGTTGCACTTGGAAGATCACCTAAAGTAGCATAATGGTTTGCAAATAATACCTTTCCAGTTGTAGTGATGTCTCTTGTAGTTGTTGCTCCTCTAGCAAGGACATCATCAAGTGTATCAGTGCTAGCACCAAGATTTACTTCTACAGAAGCAATTCCATTTGATAAGGTTGCTGTTACACCAGTTCCGACAAAGTTAATAGTTCCAGCAACACCAACAGAAGAACTTTCATCTTGGATAACAATTCCTGTTCCTTGGGCAACAATACCAGTTAGTCCAGAACCATCTCCGACAAACTGCTGTGCAGTGACATTTCTTCCAACACTTAAGTCTGTACTGATTGCAACAGTAACCGCATTAATGTTTAAGTTATTTGGTGAATCAATAGTTGGAGTTCCTGCACTAGAACTTTCAAATCTGGTTGCAGTAACGACTCCAGTGACTGCTACATCACCATCAACATCAAGTTTTGACGCAGGTAGTGTAGAACCAATACCAACATTGTAGTTTGATGTTCCACTTATCCATGAAGTATGACCAGAACCAATAACTAACTGTTGAGTTCCAGTTGGGGAAACACCAAGAGTAGTCTCAGTGCTACCTGCAATAATTACAACATTGTTTGTTCCACTGGTAATTTCTTTAGCAGCATAATTACCAATAACAATGTTTCCTTCACCCTCTTGTACACCAAATAGTGCTTCCCTACCTAATGCAATATTGTAGTTTCCACTGGTATTTGTTGTACCATAGATTGCTCTATATCCAATACCAATGTTAAAGTCACTAACAGCACCATCACGATATAGTGATTCATATCCAATGGCAATATTATATCCACCATTGCCATCGTGGTCATATAGAGAGTTCCAACCAATACCAATGTTGAAATCACCTTTACATTCGTATCCAGCACCACTACCAAGAAGGACTTGTCCACGGGAGTTACCAGACTGATATCCAGTAAAGTATCCGATTGCTACGTTGTAGTCGTTCTCGTATTGAGAACCAGCATAGTAACCAATTAAAGTATTGTAATCTCCACCATCAGAGTCATATCCTGTTCTGTATCCAAGAAGTACGTTACCCTGCTGTGCATCATTTAGTTCATATCCAGCCTCATTTCCAATAGCAACGTTATTTGAACCAGCACCGATATTAAATAGTGCATTGTGACCCATTGCGACGTTTCCGTCACCAGTGCTTACGTTGTATAGTGCTTGGTTACCAAAACCTGTATTGTAGTTACCAGCAATTGTTCCACCTGCTAAAGCAGAATTACCACCTGCAGTATTGTAACTACCACTGTTCAGATTTCGTAGTGTATATGCACCAAGTCCAGTATTGTAACTACCATTTATTGGTCTATTCTCTCCCGATAAAGCACCAAGAAGGGTATTATATCCACCTGTGTTTAATTTTGCTCCTGCTTTTGAACCAACGGCAACGTTTAAGTTTCCATTATTCTGGTATCCAGAGTCTTCTCCAGCACCATCTCCAATCAGGACATTTTGAACACCTGACTGCGTATAACCTGCTTTATATCCAATAGCAACTGTAAGTTCTCCAGATTGGTTACCACCAGAAGCAGATGCACCAATCGCAACACTTCCAAAAGAGTCTGTAGCAAGTTGGAATGCGTCTTTACCTATTGCTACGTTATTGTAACCAGTAGTGCCTTCTTTAAATGCGTTCTTACCGATAGCAACGTTGCCTGATAATCCACTTGCACTAGCACTGGAAAGAGTAGAACTACCAATTGCTACGTTGTAGTCAGAATTTGATGCTAAATTTGAACCAGCATCATCACCAACTAAAATATTACCTGCAGAATTAGAGAGGTTTGCTGCTGCACGAAGACCAGCAATGAAACTGGTAACATCACCACCTGAAGTTTCAAGTCTAAATGCAGTTACAACACCAGTAAATCTACCATTACCACTTACTACTAATTTTTGGTCTGGCATAGTGTTGCCAATACCAACATTAGATACAGTGTTAATACCAGCACTTGTGGTTTCCCAAACACCATCCTGTCCAGTACCACCTCCACCACCAGAAGAATTAATGGTATACACACCAGAATTATTGGATACGGTCACATTTTGACCACCAACAATAGAAGTGACTACTCCAGAAAGAGTAGAACCATCTCCATCAAAAGATGTAGCAGTAAGAACTCCAACTATTGCGTCTGGAGCACCTGTTATTCCTTCAGCAACAGTTGCCACATTTGCTCTCTGAGCAACAGTTGCTATTCCTGCCGTTTGGGCAAAAGCAACACTAGAGTTTAATGCAGAATCTACATCAGTCGAAATTGCATTAATAACTTGCCTTTGCTGCTCAAACGTAGAGTTTACACCAACTACTCGTATTGCCATTTATACTCCTCATTAAAAATAGAGAAAAAATAAGGAGGGATGGGTTCTCCCACTCCCTCCATAATAAAACGATGTAACCAAGAAAGTAATCAGTCGAGGCTGATATTCAGTGTGACTTTAATTTGGTCACCGTTGTTCTGAATGTTGTATGGACCGTTTGTGAATCTTTCAGCAAACATGATGCTGCTGTAAAGAGTTGCACTTCCAACACCCGCAAGAGCAGGTTTCGTTGTGAATGTATTTGCGTCTACAGACTCAAAGACAGCATAAGAGGAAGATTCGGTAACGGTGTTACCTGTTCCTGCTGCGATGTAGATTACATCACCCTTGCTGAGACCGTGGTTTGCAGCAGTTACTTCACTATAGTTGAAGTATACTGTGTCACCCGTAGCAGCCTGGATGTTGTTAACTAGGTTATTGCTTAGATAGACGATTCTTTGAATTTCGTCATAACCAGTAACCTTAGTTCCTGCAGCAATACCATTAACCTCACCAGGTAGATTACCGTGGGTTACTGCCATACCTACGCAGATATTCTCACCAACATTCTCTGTGAATGTAACAACACCAGAAACTGTTCCAGTTGTTGCTTTGTCTAGGTAAATTCTGTTTGTACCTGCAGTACCGACAACTCTTGTTTCTGCTGGAATGTTTGTACCAGCAACTCTCTGGTTGGTGGTGATTCCACTTGCATCAGTAACGTCAACGATGAAGAATCCAGTTGAACCTACACCAGTTGGTTCATACTTCTTATCGAAGAGAGTAACGAAATCTTGTCCGATAGTACCAGTTGTTTGTGTCTTACCAACTGCAACACCTTCAGCAACTGAAGCAGCATCGGTAACACCAACCAGTTCAACTGGAAGGTTGTTTGCTCTTACTAGGTAGTAACCATACTGGTTATTAGCAGCAGAGGTAAAGGTGAAGGTCTGCTCAGGATATGATGCAGTTGTGGTTCCTGCACCAAATTCGATGTTCTGGTTGAGGAATGTTGCAGTGTTAGGAACTGTTAGGACGATTGTGTTGCCGTCAATAGCAGCAACAGTTGCCTTACTTCCTACACCACCACCAGATACATAGTGACCAACTGCAATGTTGGTTGTGGATGAAACGGTGATTGTGTACTCGTTTACAGTACCAGAACCAGTTGTGGTAACAATAGCATTTGTAATCGTTCTTACATTCCAGAGGTTTCCGTTAAGAAGGATACCATACTGTCTGGAATAATCCTGATCGAATCTATTATTAATTACTTCTGGATAACCATTTGTTGGTGCAGTGCCGTAACCTACGTTACCTGTTGCATCGAATGGTTCGTAGTACTTATTATCTGCAGGAACATCAGATTCACTTGGTTCCGTGTCACTAGAATACAGCTTTAGGATGAGATTTCTTGGAATCTCATGGTTGCTGTTGACAAGGTATCTTAAGGATTGAAGTTCGCCACAATCTGGTACTAATAGTGCCATTGATAAAGTCTCCTAACTACGTAATTGAACGTTTATTAAATGCTTTCTAAACCTATTTATAGTAAATTAAATCTTTATTTTGAGAAATACAGAGCATCTCTGGATTCCTGTACAACTCAAAGCACTGAATCGTAGAACATCCCCTACATCAAGGTTTTTGGACCAAGTTGTAAGATTATCGTCCTTATTCTTATTTTGATTTAGTAAAACAGGGAATTCACTTCCTACGATTGATGTAAAATTATCGGGGAAGTCGGCATATGTTGCCTTTTCTATATTTATAGCTATATTTCCAGTCTGTTCTGAGAGGACTCTCCACTCAACAATGTCACCAGTAATGTCCATTGTCAAAAGTCCTTTATCACCTGGAGTTATATCATTAGAACCATTGTCAATCAAGAATACAACAGTTCTAGTTAAATCTGCAGTTGTCTGTAGTGCAACTCCAGAAAATTCAGAACCATTAGAAGGTGCAGATGCAAATTCTATTGTGCTTCCAGAAACTTGATAATCAATTCCTGGACGGAGTTGAAGTCCATTTACAGATACAATTATCTGTTGTTCATTTGATGGTGTATATGGTGCCCCATTTACAACCAAATCAAATATAGTTCTAGTTCCATCAAATAATGATGAAAAGTCGTCAATGATTAGATTAGTATATTGGACACTTCTTAACGGTGCCTCATAATTTACATCTACATTATACGCATCTTCACCCTGGAGATTTACATTAAAATTTGGAGAAGATACTCTTACATCATAATTGGTCATAGACTTACTCCAGGAGTAACAAGAACACTACCCTGAACAACTCTCAGAGTAGTATTTGTTGGAGAAGTAATCATAACATCATACACATATCTGCCACCACTCAAAAGAGTAGTATCAGTTCTTGCCATAGACACCATAACTTTTCCCTGTGCTCTATTAGGGAAAGAGATTGTGAAAGGAAATGATGTAGAAGAAGTTGGATGCTTCTTAATAACACTATTTGCCGTATAATTAGTCAGATTGAGTCTAGACCCATTCTCATTATAAATGGTAAAAGTGCTTTGGAAATCAGTACCTTGCTCTAATACTAAATTGATTATCTTAGCAGACATTGCAGGTGTTTAATTTTAAGTATTTATCTTTTGCATGATAATTTTCAGTGCATCTTTAATTTCACTGATATCATCTTTCATTTTATCAAGTTCTTCCTTTTCGGACAACTTTGCTTTCTTTGCTCTCATGTAATCATTATATTCCTTGTCATTAGTATTAATGACAGCATTGGTCTCCTCATCTCTGAAGAGACCCTTATTATCTTTAATCGGTATCATAATGTTGCGATTGCTCTCAGGTCCTTAATCTTAGGAACAATTGCTTGATTAGTTCCTGTCATAATGACTTTAATCTGGAATCCATTGAATAGTGGTACTTCTGGTGAAGTATATTCATAACTTTGGAACTCAGATTCAGATGCTGAAGACAAAATCTTAACATCTGGGTTTCCACTGTTTGATTTCGCATTAATTACATTACCATCTTGGTCTAGATTATCGAAACCAGGGAAGAACTCATACAATTGCTGGTCTGAAGGTGCATCTGCTCTTAATAATCTATACATTACGACGATTTCATTAGTGCTGTCACGATATGCATCGAAGAATACTTTTAGACTTGTAGCACCTTTGTCTAATTTGATAACTCTAGATACATAAATCGCAGAGTGTGGATCATAGTAGAGACTATTGACTCTAGAATCTTTCTTCAAATCAGGAATTGGTTTATCAATTCTGTTTGTAGTCATAATCATGTTAACTCTATCTAAGTCTACAACTGGAGATACTTTTGTATCCTTTGTTGATAGATTCAGTTCCATGGTAAATGATTTATGTCCAAAGAAATCTGAAATATTATCAAGTTCATTAACTCTAGAACAGAGAATTCTTGGAGTATCGAAATAATTGTTAGAATTTAGAGAAATTGGTTCAAATGGTTCTACAACGAATGAATTTTCGGAACCACTTGGACTTGTTCCACTAATAGTTCTAATTTTTGCATCAATAGATGTTGTTTCAGGAAGAAGTGACTGTAAGTTTGGTCTGACACTTGTATACTGAATATTATGTGTTGCTTTTGGTCCACTTAATGCGTTAACCGCAGCAGATGAAATATTCAGATCATAAGTTCCACCAGTCTTGGTCTGCTTAAAGAATAGTTTTGGTGTACCATTCTTTCTATCTTTACCTGAAGTCTCGGGGTCAAGTTTAATAGTATATCCATCAACAGTGATTGGATAATCAATCTTGTTAGCATCATCGAGACTATGCTTTTTGTTGATTCTTCTGAGTGAAACACCATTGAATTCATACTTAAATACAGGTGTTCCAATTGGATGAGAAGGAATTACCATAGCATGGAATACACCGTCATCTGTGTTATCAATACCTCTAGTAATGCCTGTCAATGCACTAGTTGCGGTATTAACACCAGTATATTTGATGACTTCATTGTTCATCTTGACATATCCAGGATTGTCAGATGAAACACCAATATTTTCAAATGAGGTGAAGATTCCTACAGAGGAAACTGTAATATCTCCTGTATTTGATTGATTGAACAGAGCAGTTGTTTTTTCTGCAGGAACGTCAGATTCAATTCCATAGAGTTTAACAACATTCTGACTATCATACATTCCATGATTATTGTGGCTAACCTTGAAATGTAGTCCATCTTGCAGAGTTTCAGCAAAATTAACAAGACCACCAGTTACGGTAGAAATACCATTACTTGTGTTTACATATGAAATCTCATTAGTAGTACCAGATGTATTAATATCATCCTGTACTTGGTCAATAATCAGTGAATTAAACGAAGATATGACTCCCACAGTATTTGGAATAGTCATTACCAAATCTTTTCCGAATCCACCAGTATTTGTTGCAGATACAGTTAATGCATCACCAATTGCATATCCAGTTCCACCCATAGAAACAGTTGCCGCAACTGCAACACCACCTTGAATAGTTAAGTTGACTTTACCACCAGAACCTCGTCCAGTAATAGAAACTAAAGGTGCGTCGGAATATGTTGCATTAGATGTGTATGCTGTTCCAGCATGTGTCATAACAAGTTCGGAACCAATTCCAATAGCACCAACAACACTTGTCAACTTACCAGAGAAATCTGGATAATTTGTCTGATATATTGTAGTTCCTGGAATAAGTTCTGCAGCATCTGTTGGAGTTATACTTCCTGCGAGTCCAACTAAAATTTTCTTAGAATATGCAACAATTGGATTTGGTCTTAGTGAAGCAATTTGTCTATTACCTACACCAAGATTTGGATTATAGAACTTGAAGTTGCCCTCTTCTTGAGTAAAGTTTGCTCTGTAGAGTGTAAATTTCAAATCTTCCAACTGGGAAGGTTCCCATGTAGCACCATTCTGAGACTTGAATAGTGAACCAAGAGATGGTTGCTGAGAAACAATGACTTTCTCTGCCTCTGGTTTGTTGCTAGTAGAAACATCCTCTTCAGTCATTCTGGAAATCCATACATTGTATGAATCTGAGTTACTGATTAGAACAATTGAATATGAATTTTGTGTTTCTAGATAAACTGGTGCGGGGAATGTGAACTTAGTAGGAACAGATGCATCATTAGAAACAGAAACTTGTGATGGATCTATAGAAACTTCAGCAAATGGTAGAATTTCTTGTGTTGGTAGACCCAACGACATAGTTCTAATCTGAAGTGTTACTGGAAGTTCTCCAGCATCCTTTGTTCTAAAGAAGATATCACAATCAGTAATGAATACTCCATTAGGGTCTTGAACTTCAAAAGACTGTGCAAGAGGGTCTCCCCATCTTCTCTGAACTCTAGTCGTTACTAGTCTATTTCTAGTGATAGTGTTAGCAACAAGTCTATCTTCAGTTTCTGTTAGAGTTCTGGCTTCATTTCTAATGTTTCTCTCTACATTAGCATTTCTGATTCTTAGAGTTACATCCTCAACATTATCAATTGTTCCATCAGAAGTAAATGTTCCTTCTGCTGTACTTTCTCCACTGTCTTTGATAGGATCATTTGACTCGTTTGTTGTCAATACAAGAGTCTTGGTTCCTGATTCAAATTCTGGATTTGAAGGAATTGTTGGGTCAGGAATGAATAGTGAAGAAATAACAGTACCAGCAGAGTCAGTAATAAGTCTAATGTCTTCAACATCAGCAATAGCACCACTAGATGCACCAACTAACTGCATACCCTTTACGATTGAACCAAAGAATCTAGAGTCTGCTTGATTCTCTAAACTTGCAGTATCAACATTGAGTACTTTAGTTGTTGATGAGTAATCTTCTGAAAGAACACTATTTACATCATATGGATTTTCTTTGTATGTTTCTGTTGGTGCATTAAATGGACCATACTTATGATTCTGAGTTGCCAATCTAAATGTGATTGATGTGTTAGAACCAGTTACAGGAACGAAACCACGAACAACTTCACCTGCAGTAAATGAACCACTGGTCATTTTAACTTCAATCAACTTAGGAACCATGAACCTAGTCATGTTCACATTGTCGAAGAATGCATACAAACGGGTTGCAGGTTTCAGTCTTCTTCCAATAACCTCGATATTTCTAGACCTCATCATAGTGATGACTGCTCTAGAAACTAATCTGTCACCAAGAGATACGGTATCAAATCTCTCACTTACACCAAACTGAATTCCCTGTCTAGACTGTTCTGTTGTACGTGTAGTGGTCTCATTGCTGAATTGTAAGAAATCATCACCAAATGTTCTTGTGGTTGTAGTTCCCCACCAATCATTTTGAACATTTGTAGATACAAGTCTTGTTCCTTGCTGAATTTCAGCAACAACTGGTCCTTGGGTAGTAGAAGTTCCAGTCCAGTTTGTTTCCCAAGCATTCCAGTTAACTGGTGAAAGACCAGTGTTTGAGTCAACACCAAGAGCTTGCATTGTTGTATTGAAACTTCCTTCAATATCGTCAGTTCTCTCAGTTCTTCTTGTCTCAATCCAAGTGTCTGTTGATGGGTTTAACTCAATGCTACCAATCCAACTTGGTGTGTTGAATGGGTTTACATTTTCAACTCTGGTTGCAAACTCATTCTTAGTATACTCAACACTTTCATAGTTGAGCATAACCAAATCATTGATTCTGGTTACATTCTCATTACCCAAATCATTTGCAAATCTTAAATCTGCATTTGGATTGGATGTTGTACCAATACCAATAATTGCTTCAGAACCAAGAATTAGGTCCAAAGAAGTGGTGTAGTGTTGTGGTCTGAGGATTCCAGATGCAGTATCAACACTTGCTTTATATGATGGGTTTGCGATGTCTCCACCATTATAAGACTTGAAGTTATCAACAAAGAATCCAGACTTAAACTTATCAAGACCAGTTCTTGGGTCTCTAATAGTTAAGTTCTTAGTATCGGTTTCTAGAAGAGAAAGTGAACTGTAATATTCTACGTTTGAAAGTCTAGTCTCCAATCTTGAGATATCCTTCATAGTATATCTCTTGTGTGTAGCAAGAGAGAACTTGATATCCTTTATGTTGTAAACATAAGCAGGCAAGAATATAGTTGCAATTTCAAGTGCAGAATCAAGAGAACTTGGTTCTTTTGGTGCCAATGAGGAGATTCCCTTATTAAGAACAAAAGTTCCCTCTTTTGTTAAGTACAACTTATCGATTCTTGGTAAGAAGTAGTTGTATGAAAGAACAATTGCCTTATCTTTTGCAAAAATATCTGTAGTTGAGTTAGCACTCTGTGCAAATTCTCTTGAATTGTACTCAAATGGAGATGCAGTTGCAGTTGTTGGGTCAAATCCAGTAACTCTTGGACGTAAATCTACAATATCAGTAGCTCTAGTTCCATCAACAATAGGGATATCACCTTGATATCTATCCATTGAGTAAGAGTCTGCTGATACAAAATCACCAATATCAGAAGTATTGATAGTAAAGTTATTAAAGATAACTCTTATCTTCTTATTTGGTGCCTCAGTATTTACTTTTCTAACAATTCTAGAATAATCATAGTATTCAGATCTTTGACCACTATCTAATGAATAGTTGTCTCTGATATTCTTATCACCAATTTCTAATGCAGTAATATCACCTGAAATATTGGTCTCAGTTGAGGTAATTGTCTCATTGAGTGCAAATCTATTCTCATTGATGTAAACAACTTCAATACTATTGATTCCATCATTTGATGCAACAAGAGCAACAGCACCACTAGTCTCACCAATAACTCGTTCACCATTGATAAAGTTAGAGATACTTGAATTTAGTTCCTCAAGATATATTCTAGGTAGAGATGGATCATCTGAAGATGAAGACTCATAAATTCCAAGAACTTGAACAACGTCTGGAACATTTAGAGAAATAACATCATCTTGAACTCTAAGACCATAATGCTCACGATATGTCAGTCCATCAGATAAAGTAGTTGCACCAAGACCAGAAGAAGATAGTGATGAACCATCAACAATTAGACTTGAGCACCTTTGGAATACTTTATCCTTCACAGATGCCTTAACTTTCTGGAAGGTGACAGTTAGGATTGCATCACCATCTTCAGTAAGATTCGTTAAACTGATTGTTCTTCCAGTAACATTTAACTTTTGATTAGTTAATGGTTCTACATTACCAGAGGCAACATAAGTTATGTTGTAATCTTCCTCATCAAATGGTTCTAGAGCAAAGTTTAGATCCGTTTCCAGAACACTAGAGAATGAACCATTTGCAATGGTTACATTATATGACCTTCTTACTACAATTTTAGAATCAGATAGGTCAAGTGATGCAATGTTTACATTCTTCAATCTGGAGTATAGGAATGCGTTCTCTGCATTCAATACTTCAAGAGATACTTTCTTTAAATCACTAGTTTCTACATCATTGAGAGGAAGAGCACCATTAGAGATACCTGTTACTGTATTTGTAACTCCCAATTCAAGTTTGTTATTTGTACTGTCAACACCAGTAACTTTGTTGAAAGTTGGTATGGTATCTCCTGCTTGTGAGAATGAAATAATATCACCAGTTTTGATACCAACAGTAAAGTTAGGACTTGTAGATGTTACAGTAGAGACACCTGCAGATGCTTCACTGACTTTATACTCTGCACCAATAGGAGACAGATTAAATGTCTTGGAAAGAACTGGGTCTGCACTGAAAGAACCGATTCCAGAAGCCTGATTGTCCGCATAAATTTGATGGACATCACCTAATCCAAAATCTCTTATCTGGGTTACAATTCTTCCGTTGTTAATACCATTAACTTTAATTTCTTCGTCTTCTCTAAAGTTTCCTGATACTTGATAAAGGTGAAGAATTTCACCATCTGTAACAGATTCAACCAAATATCCACTAGCACCACTTACTGTACCCTCAATGTAACTAGATGCGGATAGAGTTACAGTAGCATTCAGTGTTAGGTGTGTATATGTTTGAATATCATAAAGTGAACACTCATACTTAGTTTCATTATTTTCGTATGCAGCATTCTTTAATTTTAAGTCATATACTCTAGCAACACCAATTTTAGTTCCTGACGATGTTCCTTGAGCACCTGTTCTGGAATCGTATAATTGAACTTGAGAGGTTGAACCAAATCCTACTGGAAGTGAACCATATACGTTATTGACTTCAATTTGTCTACCAACACTAAATGGTAGAGTATGGTTCGTAACCTTGTTAGTTTCCCTTGGTTTTTCAAAGTCAATGATGGTACTATCAACGGTTTCGATATCGTATCCTCTTACCGTTGCTTTACCAGGAGATACTACAATACAACCCAAATCTGCACTTGGGATATTGCCTTGTCTTGTTTGTTGGTCGGAATTGTATACACCATTGTTTCCAACCTGATTATTAAGTGACTCCTTAATAGATAATCTAAATGGTCTCATGTAATAATCACCATGAAGATCATAAATTCTTCTGGCAATTTCGTCCTGAATAAGTTTAGATTCAGTCTCTTTTACAAAGTTTTGAGGTACACCATCAGTCAGTCTCAATAACTCAATGAAGTTTTCATCATTGAAGTCAGTGATTTCCTTTTTGATAAGTGTAGCAGTCAGTTTTAATCTATCAGCACCAGGTGCTGAGAAGTTAGAAAATCCCTGTGCATTATCAAACAAATCATCATTCGTGTTTGATGCTACTACTAACTCTTCATCAATTAATAGTCCAACTCTATAAGATGGGGAGTTGTCATATTGGTCAAGAATAACTGTTTGTGGATTAACAGTTACAAAAAATCCTCTGATAAAATAGATACCAGAAGCAATCTTTACTGCAGAACCAGTTGAGATTGAGTTGGAGATAATTGTGGTTGCCAGTGAGGAACCAGACCTAATTGCAGAGATACCATAAACGATATCGTCTACAGCAATCAGATTTTCTCCATCAGCAAACTTACTAGTTGTAAAATCAGTATTACTAGAAGTTTGATACTTAATATAAAGAGTTACATTATCTCTTTCAGAGTCTATTCCAGAAATATATCCTTCTACTTTTGCGGTGACACCACTAGTTTCACCTCTAATTAATTTACCCTTCAGACTTTCAAGATACAGTGATACTGGGATGCCCAGGTGGGTTTCATCAATCTGTACGTTAGTATAGTCATCATCATAGGCAATATTGCCAGGGATGACCATAGAACCTTCTTTGAAGAAGTGTTGTCCAAAACTCTCAAGTTGGTTCTGTAAAATTGATTGGAGAGTCGTTAACTCTCTTGCTTGAATTGGAGTTGCTGGTTTGAATAATACTCTTTGATAGTTTTTCGACGCATCAAAATCATCAAAGTAAGGAGATACATTTAAATTAGTATTCTGTGGCATTTGTCTTTAGAACTCCAATACGATTTTAATATCTTCTTTTTGACTAGACGATCTTGGAATTGCCTTCCTATTGTCTAGGTAGATTATGTCACCAGACTTTTTGTTGTACTCGGCAGATGAAATACCAGCAACAAAGTTGCTTCCTAACTGATAAGTCCTACTATTTATTACCGTGCTAATACCTGTAAACGCAGTGTCAACGGACAATGCAGGACCAACAATTTTTGGTGAATTGATTACAAATGAACCACCACTTGCTGGTGTAGATGTAAAACTATTGATTTTGTAATTAACACCAGCAGTAGCAAGTCCAACTGGTTGATAATACTTCAGGACACCCGTTACATTATCCCATGCAGCAACAAATCCAATAGCAGTAACACCTTGACCAACTGTCTGTGTAATGACCGAATCTACTGGATATGTTGTTTGTGTTGTAACACCAGATAGTTTAATTGAATTAAGTGCACTAACTTCACCCAATGTCAACTTTTCTGTATCACTACCAAATACTGTTGGGTCTTTGATGATTCCAACTCTTGCAAAGTCATTACCAAGAATTACGTCAGGGTTTGAATCATCTGTAATGTATCTTGAATAAACTAGTACTCTATAACTTCCCAGTTCTCTGTAAATATTATGACCATGACCACCTTTAGGTGGGATAATTACATCAAATTCTGCAAATCCACCATCATTTGATAGTTCAGATGGAATTCCTGGTGCTCCTGGTTCAAATTTAATAATTCCATTAGTATATCCAGATCCACCATCAGTAACGAATACCTCAGAAACCTTACCAAAGGAGTCTACAGTGATGGTTGCTTTGCCACCAGTTCCATCACCTAAAATTGGGATATTAGTAAATGATTTTGAGATTGGTTGATATCCTAAACCTCTATCAGTAATTGTTATAATTTCAACTTTGCCGTCTATTGCATTATTCTTTGTTGAGATTGATTCACCAACTGTTCCCCAGTTGTTAGGGACAGGAATAAACTCAATAGAGTCAAACTTTACAATCTCAGATGGTTTAATGGTAAACAAATACTTCCAAATATAACCATCACCACTTGTGCCTGCTGGTCTTGGTTCTAAATCAATGAATGATGGTTGGTCAAAGGATGGTCTACCTTTTGGGTTCTCTGGGTCTGTACCATTCTGAAGACACAGATATACTCTAAAGTCTTCATTAATGACATAAAAATTAGAATTATACAGACTCGGTTGATTCGTTACTGGAGTCTTGTTATAAATCGTATAATCATGACGGTACATCTCATATGTAGTACCAGATGTCCATGAAACTTTACGAATCATTCTTCTCACATCTTCTGATGTGACCTTCTTCATAGCAATGATAGTTTCCTTGATTTGATTTTCTTCATCAAATCCATCTAGAGGGGAAAGACCGTCACCCCAGTTTGCGGATCCACCAGCTTGTGCATTAAAGCAGTTTGGTTGACCAATAAATGTATAATATGTATTTGCGGTACTACCAACCGAAACCAAACTCTCTACGAAAGTCTCGGCATTCATCACCCTGAATTGTTCAGTTATAATAGCAGGCATTGTTTTTAAAAACGACCATTTTTCTTTTATTTAGGTCTTAATAATATAAATACAATCCTTCAAACTCCACAGAGTCATTATATACATCTAGAAAGATTGTGTCAAATATTAGACCTTATGATAGACCCCTAGTTCTGTAAACATCGGGTGCTGTTGATAATCCAACTAATCCGTTGTCGGTATTTACAATGAAGTCTTCTGGACCAAATCTAATTCTATTCTGATAATCGTAAATCTTACCCCAAGAATATCTTCCATAGAGTCCATTCTCATTTGCCAATGTGCTCACTTGAATTGGTCCATTACCAGGAGCATATGCAAACATGCATCTAACAGTTACAATTCCAGTAGAAGGAGTTGCATCAACTCTCTCTGCTTGATAAACACCATCAATGAAAGAAACTGCGGTTCCAACTTTAGATGCAGGATAATTTGACAGACCACCAAGACTTGTAGTGATACCAGTTAGTGCATGACTTACAGTTGAATTACTCTCGGTAATTACAAATCTATCACCGACTTCTATCTCAGAATAAGTTACACCATAAGAATCCAGAGAAGAATATCCA
>CEPT01032526.1_pt1 | contig 17079 bp, 9 predicted proteins | sample 356221 | NCBI WGS metagenome assembly CEPT01 (sample SAMEA2620081, study PRJEB7988) | marine metagenome | isolation source: saline water (ENVO:00002010), including | reverse complement strand
GAGGCGAGAGAGATTAATAGTATTAGTCATGACATATCGACGAGAAGGTACTCGTAGTTTTTTAGTAGCTCGTGTATTATTATGAGTCACATCTGTACCTCTTAAAACACACACGCACCTCTCTGCTCCCTTTTCTCCTTTCTTTGAAACCAAAAATGAAAAAATGCCAAAAATTCAGGGTACAGACTAATTTGATTCTCCCTCGTAAATATATAAAGCTCATCGTCATCAGTGATATGTCTCATACGATACGGCTCTGAGGAATGAAAAACCATGACGCGCCCCGCGACGATATAACTGAATCGATGCGCGCGTAAGAAGAGGAGGAGGAGGAGGAGGAGGAGACGACGACGACGACAACGGAGAAAGTGAGAAGAGCGAGCGAGCGAGGTAGCGCGGTGGTAGAAATCACCTAAATTGGAGATTCGTAAATCGGGGATTTCGTTCATGGTTCGCGCACACAGCGGAAGGTCCCTGGATGCTTTAATCTCCGATTTTATTCTCGAACAATCGCTAGAGAACATCGAGTCGATACACGAACAACTTCGAGGCGCGTATGATTGGGAAGAAAGTGGAGGAGGAGGAGGAAGAGAAGGACAGTTGAACGAGAAGGAACAACAACTACCACCACCTGCGTCGTCGTCGTTATCGCCCTCGCTGCGAGCGTTGGCATCTGTTGACGCTTCCACGGATGCTGTGAGGATATTGATTGAGCGATTGTGCGATGAGAATAGAAAACACTCTGAGTACGAAGATACAATGCTGCTGGATGTCATTGGGGTGTTTGCGAGCGCTTCCTGTTCGCCACGCACACTGCGTTTTTGGTTAGAAACGATTGCAAAGAACAGGAAAAGAAAGAAAGAAGGCGTTGAAGCTTTGTTAAGATCAGTTCAAAATGCAAATGGAAGTTCTTCGACGTTCTCGCCAAAATGTTGTTTTCATTTGGATGGCGAAAATGCGGGAATTTTAGGTAACGCGGAAGCTAAATGGCCGTTCGCAAAGGATGGTTTCTCTGTCGTCATGTATGTGTACGTGAATAGCTTTGAGAACTCCGAAATGAACCAGATTAACGCGGAAGCGTTAGCGCAAGCTGCGCAAATTTCAACTCCAAATATGAAAATATCACCGAAGACGGCTCAAGTTTTAGCATCAGCAGCGGCTGGAAGTAAAGTAGAATACATGCCGCGACTTTTCTCATTGCTTTCTAGTGAGGGTTCTTCAGGGTACGAGAGTTATTTTCACAAGAACTACTTAATATTCGAAGCACAAGGGGAAAAAGGAGAAAGGGTAACGCTTCCGTTTTCCTACCACTTTCAATTGAAAACTTGGTTATGTGTTGGCATGGAGTATTCCGTGAAAAGAGAGATGGCATCGTTGTACATCAACGGGAAGCTCGTTGAGACACACTCGATGAAACTACCTAAAGTTACGAAACCGCTTGGCTTTTGCTGTTTGGGAACGAACCCTCCGGCCGCAATGGCTGGTATGCAAGAGAAAAGAAGGCAGTGCGCGTTATACGCTGAACTTGGCCCCGTGTATATCTTCAAAGATGGACTCGGAACACAGGCTTTCAAAAAACTCTACGAGCGCGGGGGGAATTACGTGCCGTGCTACGTTGGTCAGCATCAAGAGTCACTTTTGACCACAGCTTTGAGTAGCAGCGAACCGCTTTCGCGAACAGCAACTGGCAATGTCGCCGTATCTAGTACTTCTACAACTATTGAGTTTGAAGAAGACGAAGCAGAGGTATTCGACAAGTTGCTATCGCCGAAACTTTTGCAATTGTTCCATCCTGCCGTATCAAAAGTCAAGGCTAAATCTGTCACAAACCTTGCACCTTCTGTTTCAGGCCATGGAGAAAGGAAAGGAATTTTGATCGGAAACACAAAGGTATTCAAAAGAGATTTGATTCGCAATTCGATGTGGGAGAATTTCCAATCGGGGCCATGTGAAATGCTGAGGTTCTTATTAGATGAAGAGGGAAAAGAGGGTAATTGCGTCGTCGATAAGTCAAACGCGTGCTTAATTCTTCATGCCATGGTCGAATTAGTTCAAAGACATTCTCAAAACGTTCAAACTATGGCAGACATGAATTTGGGACGGCTTCTTTCTCAAATATTTCCTAGGCTATTCCAAGAGACGCCAAATGAGGATAGTTTGCACATCGAGATATGTAAGTTACTCGGTAAACTTCTCGTCATCTCCAGAGAACACGAAGGCTTGCACGATGAAATGCTCATGTCTCTTTTCTTGACGCTTAAACCATATGCTCAAACTGGTTGTTCTTCAAAGGGTATTGTTGAAGTTTTGCGCTCGTTAAATGCGGAAGCGCATGCAAACGCACACGCACTCGTTAAGTTGAACGGCTTACAGATGCTCCTAGATACTGGTTGGGATAACATTGAATTACTTAGATCCAACGAAGATATTGCAGAAGAGCTGACTCTTTCACTCTTTGTGATTGTTTCTGCGGGAGATGCGGTCGAAGCGTCAAAAATTCTTCTCGAATTCATCAGCGCTTTTGATGGTGGTCAAAAGTATTCGCTCATCGTCTCGAAAGGATTGAAAGCTTTGAATAGAGCTGTTCATGCGTTGAATAATTCTTTCAGGAGTGCTTTCACTGAGAATTTTATTGGTCAAGGTGGCATTGAAATTCTGATGCGGTTACTCCGAAAAGTTGCACTGAAAAATGAAGAAGATGGAACATCTCGCGACGAAGAGAAATACGACACTGAATCTGAGCTAATCGCCGATGTCATTTTGATAACTGGCTACTTAATGAACCAGGGCTTCCTGGATATTAATGATTTGACTTCTACAAAAGCAATAAATGAAGAAGGTAGCGTTACGACATCATTGGTAGTTCGTTCAATCAGACATACTCTTCGATCAAATCCTCGTACACTTATGAACGGATCCGTCTTTGACGCTTTACTTTCAATTTCGTTGGCCACGAAGATCAATCATCTCGATGATATAATGGCGGCTAATGTGCCCTCGGTAAAGAACGAACTGATGTTTGACGCTCTTCTTGAATCCTTACCGTATTCGAAACCAAGTGTTCGTAAGAGAGCTTTGGATGCACTTATACTTTTGGCGTGTACGAAGGCAGAGAACAGAGACACTTTGGTATCTACGCTTGAATTCCCGGAATGGATCGTTTTACTGCTCATTCGCACTAAGACCAGAGAACAAAATGAAGAAGACATCATCAAAGTTGGTATTGATTTACTCGACATTCTGTTACATCACGCTTTGAGAGCGTCGCGAGATGGTGCTTTTGTCCTCGAAATTTTATCGAGATCTTTCAAGACATCTGGAGAAGCTAATGCGAAAGCGATCGAGCAAAAAGTGTTGACAAATCTACTTTCTTTTGTTTTTAAAGAACTCAGAGGTTTCAATAAACTAGGCATGTCGGAAAATTCCCTTGTAATGCGCGATAACGGCTTGAAATTATTATCAGTTGTGGATGAACATTTGCATCGCATTGGTGAAATTGATTCAGAAGTGAGTGATGAAGATTCTAAGAAGATGGCTGATATGTACGCGGGAATTCGCAGCATTCTTGGTGCCGCAACAGATTTATCAAAGAGTGGCTCTTGTGGTCATATTTCTGCAGAGGAGAGATGGAATGCGTACAAATCTTTGCAAAGCTCGAAAGAGAAGGCGTATATGGCATTTGTCGAAGACTGGGTAGAAAACGATTTCGAAAAGCTTCCGTTGTCCAAACGATGTTTAGAAATTGAGCAAAAAGAACTTGCCCGTCGAAAATCCACGCTTGCAATGCGCATTAAGTACGAACGAGCAAGCTTGAAGATTTTCAGCGAGTTTGAAGGCGGAGATTTTGCAAAATTCCCGTGGGAGGTTGACCCGATTGAGACTGGAAGGAGAAGACGCTATATTTTACGAAGAATGAAAGAACCTCCGAAACGAGAACAAAGAACCCAAACCAAAGAACAACTACCTTCGATTACCTTACCAAAAGCAGTTAATAGAAGACAAAGTTTAGACTTCGACAGCGAGGAAAACATGATTCAAGAGATACGGGAGGAAGAAAAAAAATCGGAGAAGAATACGAGGGAAGGAAAAGGAGCTGATACCGACGCGATTCGCTTCGCGAATAAAGTCACCGACTCGATGGTGCCTAGCGACGAACCGGTTTTTAAAAGCGATGAATCTACGATGGTCACACCGTTGAAGACATATCGCGGCTCGTTTATTCTCAATGAAGATTGCATATCGTTTATGGGAAAAGATACCGAAACCAATATCGAACATTCGTGGGTTCAGAAACTCGATGAACTTCATCAAGTACAATCGAGGCGTTACTTGTTACAAAGAAGCGCGCTGGAGTTTTTCTTTTTATCGCGAGAGACGTACTTTATTGATTTCGGATCCTCTGAAGAAAGGAAGAACATCTACAAATGTTTGATTCGAATGAGACCAAAAAATTTCGTCCCTCTCTACCTCGAAGCTTCGAACCCGGAGGTTTTAATGCGTAAAAGCGATATCACGTCGAGATGGATTCGACGCGAACTATCGAATTTTGATTATATCTTAGCTTTAAATACGCTCGCTGGGCGCAGTTATCTAGATATTACGCAGTATCCTGTCTTTCCTCACGTCATTGCAGATTATGAATCAGACGTGTTGGACTTGAATGATCCAAAGACTTTCCGAGATTTGTCAAAACCCGTCGGAGCACTGAACACAAAACGGCTTAATCAAGTAAAAGAGAGGTACGACGCATTAAAAGACGATCCAGAGATTCCACCGTTTCATTACGGTTCTCATTACTCGTCTGCTGGAGTCGTGATGTTTTATCTCCTGAGATTAGAACCATTTACAACTTTGGCGTACAATTTGCAAGGTGGAAAATTTGATCACGCGGATAGACTTTTCACTAGCGTTGAATCCATGTGGAAGTCCGTATTAACTGATATTTCAGATGTGAAAGAGCTTACGCCTGAATTTTTCACCATGCCAGAGATGTTCTTAAACTTGAACAATTGCGATTTTGGCACCACACAAAAAGGTGAAAAAGTCGGAGATGTCAAACTTCCAAACTGGGCTAGCGGTGCGGACGATTTCGTTGCAAAGCAAAGAGCTGCTTTAGAATCTGAGCACGTGTCAAAGAATTTACACTCCTGGATTGATCTCATATTTGGATTTAAACAGCGCGGTGCAGAAGCAGTCAAAGCAACGAATGTTTTCTATTACACTACGTATGAAGGAAACGTAGACGTTTCAAAAATCACAAACACAACAATGCGACGTGCTTTGCGAGATCAAATTGAGAATTTCGGGCAAACGCCGAGTCAATTACTGAAAGCGCCGCATCCCGCACGACAACGAGCACATGATACATTGAGTGGATCGCATTGGTTATTCGACCGACCCGGTGTCGTTGGAAAGTACCGATTAAAAACGAATGAAAAGCAGGCTATTGCAAATATTTCGAGTTTTGGGAACAGTTTACTTGTAATCAACGCGAAATTGGAAATTGTAAAACATCAGTTCAGTCCAAATATTCCGGATGGAACGTCGAATCCGTTTACATTTGTTGCGTCAAAGCGAAAACCGGGAGCACTGTCTTTGCCGTCGAATTCTTCCCCATCTGGTGGTGGATTGTTATCGTCAACACTTCTTTCCAAGTCAACTTCGCTCATCGGAGGATTATTTGGTTTTCCTCAAAAGGCTATGAATGTTTTAGAAACAATCTTAGATGAAAGCATGAGTGAGAGAAAACCAATGTGTATAACTTCAGACGGAAAAAGAATATTCTTAGGAGGTAATATTGATAATTCAGTTCGCGTTTATTCCGGAGATCCAAACGGATGCCGATTAGAGTGCATGCGAAAAGTACATGGGAATGTGACTTCTTTGGCCTTGGCGTGTGATGACCAAATATTAGTTATTGGCTCTGACGATTCAACAGTCTCACTTTGGTTGGTTAAATATCCGAGTAAGAAAACGAATTTGGATAACATACGCGAAGGTCTGCGCGATAATATCGCGATGATGCGTGTCGAAGCAAACAGCATATTCAATGAAGGATCAACAGTCTTGGAAGTTATTCATCGCAGAGAATTCGAGACGTTCGGAAATAACTTCAACGCGACTCAGGGTAATGATGCTTATATTGTCGGTACAAAACCAGTTCGATATTATCGCGGACACGGTGCGAGAATAGAAGCGGTTTCCGTTTCGGCTGATTTGAATGTTATCGTGGCAACCTCGAAGGCGAATGGGACTTCCATTTTCCGTCTGATGACTAACGAAGTCGTCGCGAACGTTCCAGCTCTCAGAGGTGAGTTGAATATCATTACTCCTGATGGTATTATTGTTGTATGGGAAAGAGAATCGCACACTTTGCGAGCGTGTACATTAAACGGACGCGTCGTTGCTGAGAGACCATTAAAAGATCTCATCCCACTAGTAACTTCTTTAGCGTGGAGTCGTTTGGGAGAGTACGTAATCGTAGGAACGGAGAAGAAAGCGGCATCAGCAGCACAGGAAGGGGGAGAAAATGCTGGAGTGTGCTTGTTTGCCTTGCCATGGCTCTCTTTGTACAACACGTGGGAGTTAGAGTCCGCGGTCACATCGTTAACACTTACAAGCGACGAGACGAACATCATCGTCGGTCAAGAAAACGGAGAAATCGTCATCTTGGCGAACCCATCGCTTTCGCTGCGGTTGGTGGATAACTTGCTCCAATCAGGTTGGGTTTCTGGATTATAAAAGGTACCAAGGTTGGTACGTAATAGTAGCAATTAGAGATAGAAGTTAGAGAGAAAATAAATGCTATATTAATAAACGTGCGTACTAGTAAGTCATTAGTATCAATAAAATCTTTTGAAGCAGCTATAAATCAAATCTAAAAGGTCTTCTTGTTGACATGTCGTCGAGCAAAGGGAAGATGTCCCGGAATTTCTATCGACTGGTGAGAGCTCAACGCATACTCTTTCGCTATTGTAGGTTTCGAAAGTCTCAGATTTATAAACTCTTCCGATTGACTGACTCCTGCCCAATCACCTTGCGCACATCTCACTGCGGCTTGCCACAAAGTCAAGTCACGAATTTCATATGCCAAACGCGCCGCTGAAGCTGCCAAGGTTGGGTTCATCTCCGTTCGTAACCGGTGTAAGCAGTAGTTCGGTAAACCATCGATTCCGAATTTAACTCCCAGACGATACGTATCCGCTAAAATCTCCTGGCTCGGTTGGACTGGAATTTCATAAATCCATCGCAATGTGGCAATCAAAACTGGAACTTGTGTATCTCTCAGAACGATAATTTTCACATTCATTCGCTCCTCTGGCGTGACGAATTTCTTTATTCCGAAGGAGAAGGCAACTACTATAAAATACAAAATTTGAATCACCGCGGCGATAATGCCTTTCAAAAAGGTTCCTTCTTCCTTGAGCTTCACGACTACTTCCACCTCCCTGTTCAAAGCCATTCCAATATCTGAAGCGTTTAAAACGCGTTTCAAATAGTCAGAGTGTTCACTTAAAACGTCCGCGTGTGCATGCACTTTAATATCATCGATGACGAACTCAACGTCACCAACTTCATGATAACCGCACTTCGGAACGTGCAGGGACTGACCAAAATGTCCTCCAGATCTGTTTGTTATGCCTTTGCTGTTGAGTTGCGCGAGGACCTTAGCTTCTAGTGCAGCATTTCGAGAGGCGGCAAAACTGCCGCCTCGCTCGAAAGACTCGTCCAAATCTTCGCTAAAAGAACCAGTCGTGTCATTTTCGTTGAACGAGTAATTCATTTCGCTATTATCTCCTTCAGCTAATCCACCACTACTGAGAAGATTTCCGCCGAACTCGGATTTCCCCAAGCTCGCGACGTCTAAATTCCAATGTCCGTAATTTTCTGCTTCGCGATCGACTAGAAATTGTTCCTCTTCCTCTTCCCCGATAGGAAACGGTAACAATGCTTCTAAATTGATCGCAATGCACACGCTCATGTCTTTGTTCGGCACTTTCGTCGAAGAGCTTCTCGTGCCGGAAAACATGACTAAAGCACCGTCAATACACGCGCCGCAGTGTCCAAATCTCGGGTCTGTGTCTGCTATGGGATCGAGTCTCGCCCATTCACCTGTTGGGAAATGGAAACAGTACGCGTCACCAAGGACGATGACGTTACCGTTGTCGCTTAAAGATCGACCACCGTGGACGATCCAATTATTCCCGAACTTTGAGGCGACGTAAGAGGTTCTCGACGAAGGAACGTCGGATTCGTTCTGGGGTGCTACTTTTGTCCATCGAGGCTGCTTCGCTTTACCATCCGATGACTTCTGCCCTCCTTCTAAAATCCACACGGACATGCCCGCATCCGTATTGGAAGAACCCAAAGATTCCACGCTAGACCGTCTAGACTCTACCAGAGATTGTTCAATTTGTTGCTGAGAAGAGGATCCGGTTAGATGTGATGTCGATTGCGTCTCGTCCACCGTGATGAGTTCACCCATTGATGACGAAGAGTGTATATTCTGCATACTACTGCTCAGTTGAGAACCACCACCAGCTGTCGTAGACGAGGGCATGGATGGACTCAACACGTGCAACACTGAATCTACCGCAGTTAAAGCGCACCCTTCTCCTCCGCTCGGTCTTCCATACCTGCTCTCGATATGTAACCACTCCCTCTCGGCGATATCAAACCCGTACAAATCATCGAAACTTTCAACGTTCATTCCAGGTCTGGCATCTTTCCCACCAAAAATAAACAAAACGTTCTCAGAAACGCATGCGCAGTGCCCAAACCGTTCCCTGGGCGCTTCCCCGATGGCATCCAACGGCGACCACGTCGCTCGAACAAAGTCAAACACCCAAAGGTCATTCATCGCGCCGTACCTCCCTTGCCCGCCAAAAATGTACATGTAGTCCCCACTAATCGTCGCCGTGTGTCCGTATCTTCCCGGAGGCACGTCTGTTTTCATGTTTTTATTTTGGGGCGTCACCTTCCGATTTTCGCCTCGTCCGGACCATCTCGTGATGGCATCGACAAACTCGCCGTATTCGCCCAGACCGCCGTAGGTGTACAACTCCCCTTCCCACACGACGCATGTCGATCCGTGTAAGAATGTTTCAGCTCTGTTATTGTTGTCGTTGTTATCTTTCATCGTTGCTGTCGTTGTTGGTAAGAAGTCGTCCTCGTCGACGTTCGAGCCTCCTTCCGCGCGCGACGAAGACATGAATTCAATCAGAGAGAGAAAAATCCAAAAATGTATTCTGTTAAAGGTCGCGTTGGCACGTCCTCCGCAGCGGTCATCGTCGCGATGCGGCGCGCGTTGCTTCCTCTCGTCGTCGCGTCGTGTGCCCTTCTCTCTCTCTCTCTTTCTCTTTCCCTCCGCGAGTCGAGAGAAGAAGAAGAGAGCGCACTGAAGTAGTGGTCGTCGTCCTCTTCGATTTGTGTTTTGTTTTGTCCCGAAGACAAAAGTCTTCTCCACCGTCTTTTTGTCTCAAGAAGCGCGGCCTTTCTTCGTCTAAAACATCTCTCCCTCAAACTCCTCTTTAAAAAAAAAAAGAGAGGAAAATTTCGTCCCAAAAATCGACTGTTATTTTTGACACATCGACACCTTCAAAGACAACACTATAAAAAATCGACACACGACGGGAGACAAAAAAAACGCCAGAGTACCTCCCTCGTACGTCACGCGCGCGTTCGCAAGGTACGACGACAGTAACACGACCACCCTGCCCCTGAGACTATATAATACGACTACCACGAGAGTGCCGTCCGGCGATACCACGCCGCATCGATACGTAATAACAGAATGAAAGAGACGGACAGACTGTTGCCGCGCGCGGATGATGGGGAAAAGGGCGCGCCTTCCAAAATAATGTGCGGGAAATCCCCAAAGTCGCTCGCGATGGTTGGCGTCACCTCCTTTATGTTTGTGGCGTCCGCGGGGTACGCTGGGAAGAACTACGCGCATCGCAGTTCTTGGAAGAGCACTCGTTTGAGTGATGCGAACGACAATAACGCCAATCGGTTGTTCTCGTCTTCGTCTTCGATAAAATCAGCAGCAGCAGCAGCAGCGAGAGAAGATTCAAACGCCTTCTCAGTCCTCTCTCAGTTGGGTGTTCAGCCAATTTCGAAACTGAAATCTGGTCATTTCGGAGAGCCGCAAACGATTTCAAAATCCGAATTTTCCTCCTACGACGACGAAAGATATCCGAAACACTACATTCCGCGCTCAAATTTAACGCCCGAGTTAGGAAATTGGGGCACTTCAACGAATTCGGATGAATATAAAAGAGACATTAAAGCTTCCTTTGACCCGGAATCGTTGGGTTTGCCGAGACACTTTGACGCGAGGAAGGAATGGAAAGAATGCAAAGGTTTGATTGGTACTGTCAGAGACCAAGGGAAGTGTGGAAGTTGCTGGGCAGTCGCGGCGACGGAAATTATCAACGATCGATCGTGCATTGCGCACGGAAAAATGGAAGAGTTGTCGCCACAGTACGCGTTGTCGTGCTACAGCGCAGGCGAAGGATGCAACGGTGGAAACGTCGTAGATACCTTACAAGAAGCGATGGAGAAAGGCTTACCGACTGGTGGTATGCTTGGTGATTCATCGAGCGCGTGTTTGCCGTACGAATTCGAGGCGTGCGACCACCCTTGTCAAGTACCCGGGACGGTTGCCGAGCAGTGCCCGACGACATGCGCAGATGGGACGCCGATAACTGATACCGAGATAGTCAGGCCAAAGTCGAAGCCGTACGAGTGTCCAGCGGGAGATTGGAAGTGCATCGCGCAAGAATTGTACAAGTATGGGCCCATGGCGGTGACTTTTGGCCCAGTATGTGATGATTTTTACGGACATAAACACGGTGTGTACGAACAACCAAAAGATGGGAAACCTTTAGGCTTACACGCGACGAAAATCATCGGGTGGGGATTTGAAGGCGACGACGAAGAGACCGGGAAAGGTGGTAAGCCATATTGGATTATGATAAACTCGTGGCAAAATTGGGGCGACCATGGTGTCGGCAGAATAGGAGTTGGCGAAATGTCCATCGAAGGAGAGGCAACTGCAGTCAAAATGTAGTAAACTCCATGTAAAAGAACTAGAAACTCAAAATATAGAATGAATTGAATTAGATCGAATAGGAGTTCATAGAAGAACAAATTCTAATACTATACTAGCATATTGACGATAATATTTTGATAAATAATGATAATAATACTAATAATATACCCTGTACTGTATGAAGATGACACGCGTGCGGTTTATTAATCTAAGTGCGCTAAATCGACGTCATCTGTGAGCGCACGACGATGTCTTGCAGCTTCCGGTCCAAACGTCGTGGACATGAGCTCAATGAACATTCTCGCTGCAGTCATGAGGCCACCCCCTGTGATGAATACCAACACCAACGCTCCTAAATCAAACCTCCCCAACTTACCTTTTTGATACACAATCAAATGAATACCAGCTCTTTGTAAGTTTATTCTTTCCGTTGGCCAATTTTTGAACACGTATTCTTGTGCTCTGACTTCCGTATATCCGACTAAACGCACATCCATTTCGCAGTGCCACGGGAACGTCTCCGAACCTTGACCGGCTAAAGCCTTGAACACATCGAACGGAGACGTGTTCGAATACGTCAACTCCAAGGCTAAAGTCAAACCGTTTTGCCTCAACGTTTGCGTTTTTCCATCGTATTCGTACAACTCGTCCGCTTCTAATAAATACTCCAACCCTTTCTCCCGTAAACCTTGTACAATCACCGACAGCTCTTTCTTTTTCAACTCGTTCGGATATAACTCCACGTTTTTAATGATGTCTCCAACTTTAATCACCACGTCTTTCGGCGTCTCCGAGAGAAAATTTGGTCGAAAAATCTTCTTATTCGGTAGCATTACTTGAAGAAATCCGGCATGTACCGACCAAGACGTGGCCACATACTCCGGTTTCACGTGAATCGCAAACTGCTCCGCCCCGGAGACTCTGAATATTTCCCTCTCCACTTCTTCCCACGACCCGCACTCTGGTTGAAGTTGGTGGTCTCCTCTAGCGAGCCGACCGCCTCGGCCCAAGTTTCCGCTTGTGTGGAAGTCTTTCATCAGATTATTATTAGTATTGCTGGTACTATTATCGCTATTATCGCTACTCCCACCACTCTCGATATTTTCTTCTAATTCTCCGGTAAAACCTTTCCGCTTCACGCAATTCTTCGTCCGTCTCTCTTGGTGCGACTCTACCCATTGCGTCGTGATAAACAAGGAGTCTTTTCTCACCGGTTTCCCGTTGTTATGTTCATCGTCCACGATGTTCCACTCTCGACACGGCGGGCCTCCGTCGAAACAGTATGACATTAAATTCACGTCTAACACGTCCGGGCGTTGCAACCACAACGGTATGGGTTGGTGAATCGGCGTCTCGTATTTCAAATGCGAACTCTTGAATAAGATTTCGTAGAAGAAAACGTACCCGATTAACAGAACGATTCGTAAGACGAAATGGGAGTATCCCAACCAGTGCGGGTTGCGGACACGGACGTATTTGTAGGTGACGAACGTGGAAATGTAATCTTCCAAGACGTTGCTGTTGCTTCCTGGTCCACCTTGAAAGGAGGATGCCATGATTACGACGCGAGGAGGAGGAGGAGGAGGAAGGATAAATTATGTCAGGAAAATGCCGAGATAGATGTCATGCAACCGAATTCTTCTCTTCTCAAAATTGAACAAAAAAATGACAGAGCGGAGACAAAAAAAAGGAGTGACAAAAAGAGAACTTTGGGCTCACGAAAAAAAACAAGCATTCTTTATCTGTCTACTATGTCGTACTCGAAATTATCGTCAATTAACAAACTATTTAAGAGCACAATTTATGTAATATTAGCTAATCACCCTTATAAAATCTACTGTAACACTCTTCTTAGTTCGCAACAAAGCCTTTCCCCGAAGACGAACCCGCCGGAATGACTTTCAAGACGTTGAATCGAACAGTCTTGGACAACGGTCTGCACTGGCCGACGACAACCTTGTCGCCTTCCTTGCATCGAAACGCTGGAGAAATATGCGCGGCAATGTTGGAGTGTCTCTTTTCGTATCTCTGGTACTTTTTGATGAAGTGCAAGTAATCCATGCGGATGATGATGGTGCGGTTCATTTTGGTAGACTTGACGACGCCGGACAAGATCCTACCTCTGATGGAGACGTTACCGGTGAATGGGCACTTTTTGTCGATGTAGTTGCCTTCGATGGCCTCTTTCGGAGTCTTAAAGCCCAAACCAACGTTCTTGTAGTAACGGGTACCCGCTTTACCCGGCGCTTTCTTTTTCGTAGATGCGGAGAAACTGTTATTAATAAGAAAAAAGAGAGAGGAAAAGAGGTGAGTAAACACAGAAGAAGAGAGAGATCGAATGAGGTGCAAAACTCTCCTTCACCCAAACAAAGCGAGAATTCATGGTTACCAATCCACGTCACTCATACTCTCAAGCGGATACTTTCTCAGCTTCAAGAACAACGAATATCCGTTCAAAAAGAATACAGAGTGCGGGAAAGATGGAAGCATAAAAAACGCATCCCCAAAAGGCCCTACTCCTTAAAAATGAGGGCTTCCTTTTCCAAACGCGCGCATCATTGCTACCCCATTTTTACACCTCGCGAACGTATATCGGACAATATTCATGCACAACTGCACTCAACATTGTCTACCATACATATCAAAACGTAAACGTGAACTGATACGCGCACTCTCGTGCCCTCAAATACGCGCCGGAACTCGCCATTTTCCGCCTTTACACACAAGAGCGGGGCCTTCTAAAAAACGAAAACCGGATTCCTCCCTAACGCTCGACAACGCGACAGATCAAATCGTTTAGACGCGACGCCAACCGATTCTACGCTACTCGTTTACTTACCCGACGTTAACGCCGACTTGTTTCTGATAACCTCTCTCGTGCTGTACGTCAGCCATGGTTGCTCGCTTTTTTTTATGTGAAGGAAATGTTGAACAGCTTCTCTTTTTCCTTCGTCCGGCTCTTTTTGCAAAAAATGAAAAAACCAAAAAATAAGTCCGCATCTCTCTCTCTCTCTCTCTTTTTGAAGCTCTTGCTCCAAAACGAACACAGCCACAAAACAGTCAAGTTCCACTCGGGACGATGATGACGACGTCGACGCTTTTTTTGTTCTTTCGTTTGTTTTCGAGGAACAAACGACGTCACTTTCTTGTTTATAGAAACGCACGCACGCACACACACACACACACACACACACACACACCATGGCTTTTACTGTTTTAAGTGCATCTCCCGTTCGCGTTGTGGCATCCGTGAGTTATTGATTTGCTTGTCTTTCGTTTCGTTTTGGGTTTGTCGTCGTCGTCGTCGTCGTCGCGAGCACGCGATTGGAAAGAGCCGTCACTCACAAGTCTCTCTATCTTTGCAATTAATCTATAACAATACAGGCGCAACAACAGCAACAACAACGGACGAAGGTTGTCTCTCGCGCGTCGGCACCGCCGACGTGCTCTCTTTCTATGAAGCCAGAGTATGCGCAAGTGGCGATTACGGATGACGCGAACGCGGACGTTTGCTCCGACTCCAAAACCGAAATGGCCAAATCGAAGTGCGTTCATCCGCAGAGAAAGGGCAAAAGTTCCGGGTGCAAAGACTGCCCGAGACGCTAACGCTAATTAATTATAGTTAGAGAGATTTGAGAAGTAGAAGCATCGATAACATGTGTAATAATAACAACAAATAGTATCATCTCAATATACACAGAAAGTTTAAAGTTTCTCGTGTCTTATGAAGGTTACGCCGAGATAGAAGAGCAGAAAGCACACAGGTATCCATGCGGACGCATAGCCGACGCTTTGGAAACGTTTACGTCCGTCTAACGCGAATGCGTTTAAAATAGAAAATCCTGTTATAGGCTCGCACTCTGTTCCGTCTGTGCTTTGACTTCGTAACCAGAATCGAAACGCTCGTTCTTGGTTCGGTGGGATGTTTAGTTGCACGAACATGTCGTTCAGTCCTTCGGGCGTGCAGTGGTCACGAAACTCAACAGAATCACCGAACTCATTTACCATGACCGCACTCCAGCACCACTGAATCCAAGAAAGATCATAAAACCACGTCCAAATCTCTGGTATCGTTTTGAATCGCACGAAAAAGCCGCTCACGAGCATATTTAACGTGGAAAAGACTGGAAGAACGACCCCTGGGCCAATTTCACCGGGTACTATTGCTGCGATGGTATAGCCGATGAGCATGCACACAATCATGTTGACGAAGTTTGCAAAGACGACGAACCAAAAGTTACCTTGTAACCCTATCGAGTAAAATATGATACTCGTGTATAATATCGCGTTGATGGCGCTCGCAGGAATTTCCACGAAAATTTTCGCGGTGACATACGAAAGAGAACGATAATATGAATAGTGAAAAATCTCTTTCGTGTAGACCTCGCGTTCGGTTTTCAAGATGTCAACGAAACCTTGTGCCATGAACATCGGTAGAATAATCATTATGAAGAGAATTCCGTTAGTATTTATGATTCCGCTCATCGTTCGGTCTTGACCATAAAAGAAAACTGAGAGCGTTGCAGCTAAAAGTGCGTAGATGATAACTCTCGAAAACCAATACAATGAATGTAACCAATGGACGAAGAATTTGTATCGAGTCAAAAAGAGAAGCTCGCCAAAAAGTGTTCGCTCGAATTGCTTGTCTTCTTGGTCGTTCCCGTTGTTGACATTGATTTCATACGTTGTCGTTTTATCCACTTCCTCGCGATTTTTCGCAGCCAACTCGCTTCGCTCATAGTGTTGGACAAAATCAACTGAGTCGTTGAACGAGAGCACTTCGAGTAAATACTCCGACACGGAATACCCGGAGACGCGCTTAGGAATCCCTTCCAATCTTTCGAAGAATTTAATCGGGTTTCGTCCGGCTGGACCAAAATACACGCACTCTCGGTTTAACAGAATCAACCCGTCAAATATTTTAAAAATGTCCGTGGATGGTTGGTGAATAGTAGTCACAATAGTTCTTTGTTCGCGCCTTTGCAAATCTGCCAATAACATCATCACTTCTCTGGCCATCTGTGAGTCTAACCCACTAGTCGGTTCGTCCAAAAACATGCATCTGGGCTGACTCAAGAGCGCGGCGGCGATCGACACTCTCTTCTTCTCGCCGCCCGAGACTCCGCGGACAAGCGCATTGCCGAGATATGTGTTGCGACATTTCTCCAGATTCATAGCCTGAATGACTTGTTCGACTTGTTCGTACACAAACTCCTTCGATAACTTTTCCACTCCAGGAGTCTTTATCATCGCGATGAATAAAATAGTTTCAAAAACTGTCGAACCGCCGTAGAAAATGTCTTGTTGGGCGACGTAACTTACGTATTTTTTAATCGCGAGAGTTGTCGATGGTTTTCCGTCGAGTAATATCGAGCCAGATAGGATTCCTTCGGTTTTGCGACGAGTGATGATATCCAACAACGTACTCTTTCCAGCGCCGGATGGTCCCATTATCGCCCAGATACCCGGTGAAATGACTCCAGTAACGTTTGCCAAAATCGTCTTCTGAAAGTACTTCGTATTTTGATTTTGGTGTTGTTGCTGCTGCTCTTCTCCTTCCGAGGTACGCGCTGAAGGAGGAAAAGCACCAATCTCTTCGTCCGGTTCGTCGAACGGAAACACTCCTCTAGTCACTCTTCTCTCTCTCGTCGACGTTTTACACACGATTTTACATCCGATGTTCTTCAAAGTGATCGTACATCCGGGCCTTTGCGAAAGTCTTCGAGGTACAACAGCGGGCGAAATAGAGGGGGTCCTTTGCACTCGCGCAACACCATTAGCGGTGGGAACAACGACGTCTCCTTCTTCTTTGTCCTCTTCCTCCTCTTCCGTCTTGTCGTCGTCGTCGACGACGACGTCGTTGCCTCTTGCGGTGCTTCTTACGTTGCCCATTACCGATCGGTAGTGTGAGACCTTTCGATTATTTTTTTCATTGAAACTCTTTGCTCGTGTGATACACAAACTTTACTTTTTTATACTCTTTCTACATGTTACCGGTACCATGGTTTGGTTATGGTACCGGTACC
>CEPT01162479.1_pt1 | contig 17251 bp, 17 predicted proteins | sample 356221 | NCBI WGS metagenome assembly CEPT01 (sample SAMEA2620081, study PRJEB7988) | marine metagenome | isolation source: saline water (ENVO:00002010), including | reverse complement strand
AACTTTTAGATCTAAGGAGAAAATATTTAAATGCTACAATTCTTACCTTATGCATTAGCAGCCTACGGTGGATACAAAGGATACAGAGAAGCTAAAGATGCTGGAGCTTCTGGTCTTGGTAGATTAGCGGGAGGAGCTATAGGTGCCACATTAGGTTATTATGGTGGTAAAGCAGGATTAAGTGCCGGTTCAAAAATAGGAATACCAGGTTTTCAAACAGCACTAGATAAGTTTGGAGGCACAATACCGGGATCAATTCCTACATTTACTAATTTACCTGTTGTTCAAAACATACCTTTTGTTGGTGCAAACCAATCTAAAGGAATATCAGACTTAGGGAATTTTTTTACAAGACAACGTGTTGAAAACGGAAAAATTATTAAAGGTGAAAGACAAATAGATCCCATGAAAGCAGGGTTAGGTATTGGTGCGTTAACATATTTATCTGGTGCGTTTGATCCTCAAGATACAGATATATTTTCACCGACTTACAATCTGGGTGTAGCAGATTTACAAGAGAAAAGAGATTTTAGATATATTGATCCAGTCACTGGCGAAGAAAAAGTTTATGAAAAACTTTACATACCAGAAGCTGATCCAAAAAATAGAGGTGATGCACAGATGGGTAATATAGCAATCGAGAGAACGACATTTAAAGCAAAGACCGGAGGTTTAGCTGAGATAAGAAAATTTAACGAAGGTGGTATAAATTATCTACCTTCAAAAATTTCACACGATGAAAACGATGCAAATAATTATGTAAGAGCACGTGGTTATGTTGAAGATGGATCAGGAAATGGTGATAAAGATGAGGATACGATGTTAGCACAATTAGCTGATGGAGAATTTGTAACAAGAGCTGATGGTGTTTTAGGTGCAGGAATAATTAATGGCGGTAATCCAAACAGCATAAAAGATATGCGTGAAAAAGGTGCAGCTTATTTTTACGATCAACAAAGAAAATACAAAAGAGTTTTTGATTTATTAAAGGAGTCACATGGCCTCGACAAGAAAAAAAATTAAGCCTCTTGTAAATGTCATCCCTGTAGAGCCAACTGACATTGATAAATTTTGGCCACTCGCAGAGTTTATGGTAAAGCAGGCTTTAAATTATTCGGGTAAATATGCTGAGCCTAAACATATATTTGACATGTTAAAAAAAGATATGATGCAATGTTGGATATTTTTTGGGTCAGATGAAATGGAAGAAAATAAAGTTTTTGGTATAGGTGTAACAAGAATTACAGAGATGCCAAACTACAGTCAGTTGGAGGTAATTATTTGCACTGGAAAAAGAAGAGAACTATGGGAAAATCAGTTTGTTAAATCAATAACACAATTTGCAAAAGTAAATAAATGTAAAAGAATGAGTATTTGGGCCAGACCCGGATGGGAAAAAGTTTCCAAAAAATGGGGATGGGAAAAGAAACACGTACAATTGGAGAAATGGTTAGATAAATGAGTTTATTTGGAGGAAAACCTAAGGCACCTTCTATGCCTGCTTCATCTACACAAATTGTTAGAGAAGCACCAGGTATAGAAGAAAGAAAAATTGAATTAATGGATATTGCAAGACAGATTGCACAGCAACCTGTCAGTTTACCCGATATTCAAATAGCTGGTTTAGGAGCTTTAGAGCAACAGGGAATTAGACAAGCAGGAAGAACAGGAGTTGGATCACAAGCAGTTAGACAAGGTATTAGTGCTGCTCAACAAGCCGCTGCCCCAATAGGAGCTGCTCAGATACAACAATTTTTAAATCCGTTTCAATCCTATGTAACTGGCGAGATAGCAAGACAGGGACAGATGGCTCAAAACCAACTCGCTGCACAGGCAGCAAGATCAGGAGCATTTGGTGGTGGAAGAGAAGGAGTACAACAAGCTGAGCTTCAGGGCAGAACTTTGGAAGCTATGGGTAGAGCACAACAATCAGGATTTAATACTGCATTGCAAGCTGCACAAAATCAACAAAGAACTGGATTACTTGCGGGACAACAACTTGGACGATTAGGTCAGTTAGAACAACAAATGTCTCAATCAGATTTACAACAATTGATGGCAGCTGGAGGTATTCAAAGAGAGTTAGCACAAAGAACTCTTGATGCACAAAGAGCAACGCAGCTACAAAGATCCTTTGAACCTTTTCAAAGAGCTGAATTCTTAAAAAATATTTATGCTGCAGGACCTACAACTCAATCACAAATAACAATGGCCACCGCACCACAAGCTAATCCTTTAGCTCAATCTATTGGTACTGGTTTAGGAGCATTTCAAGCATTTTCAGGTGTACAAGGAGGGTAGATGAATAAAGTTTTAATGAGACCTCTTTTTAGAGATGCGTATTTAAAAAAAAACAAAAAACTAGAAGTAAAAAAATTTAAGGTAGGCGGTATATCTAGTGTAGAAAAAAGAAATTTAATGCTAACACCGATTACTGCTGCATTACTTCAAGCAAGACAGATGCCTGGAGAAAGTAGACTAGGATCTTTAGCAAGAGCATTTGGACAAGGACTCACTCAAATGCCTACTGTTGCCTCACAACTAGCTGATCTTGAGACAGAGGAACAAGAAACATTTAATTTAGTTCCAGATGAAGATTTGCCAAAAGAATTACAAGGTAAAGGAGCGTACCAACAAAGCAGCCTTACTGGTGAATTTAAAAAGATTGGTAGAGAAAAAGAAGCAAAAGATAAAGATAAATTTAAAATTCTATCGCCTGAAGAAGCTAGTGCAGAATTTGGTACGGCATATAATCCTGAGTTTTTATATCAAAAAAATTTAGTTACAGATAAAATTGATATACTTGGTAAGTCTGGAACTACTGTAAACGTAGGAAATGAAATAGCACCTTACGACAAAAAAATAGGTGAGGAATTAGCAAAAATAGATGTACAAGAATTTGGAGACAGTAGAAAATTATATAATAATTCCTTTGAAGTAAATGCGATGCTTGATCAGATTGATGCAATATTAGAATTACCGGAAGGAGAACTAAGAACAGGAGCCCTTGCAGAACTTGCTTTAGGTGTTGACAAATTTGCTAGTGCTTTTGGTATTGAAACAGATTTTCAGGCAGTTGGTCCTGCTGAACTTTTGAATACAATTTCTTCAAAGATAACAATTGATAAATTACAAGGTTTTAGCGGTGCGATTTCAAATAAAGAATTAGATTTTGTAGCAAATGCGTCTCAGGGTTTACGAATGTCAAGAGATGGTATTAAACTAAATAATATGCTTCAAAGAAGAAGTAATGAAATAAATAAAAAATTTTATTTAGAAGTAGTAGAACCTTTTATGCAAGCAAATATGGGTTTATCTAAAGGAAAACTCAATGGGAAAACATATGCTCAATTAAAAAAAGAATTTAGAGATAATAATCCTCTGGTAACTGATGAAATTAGACAAGCTATAAAGGATACTGAAAATAAAATAGATCCTGAATTTTCAAAAAATATACTTACTGATGATGTGACAGGACAACAGTTTATAAAAATTGGTGAAGATAAATACATACCGTATAATCCAGGATAATATATGGTTGAAATAGTTAAAGATAAAAAATTAATTGAAAGATTAAATAAAAAATTAAAAAAAAATGAGGAAGTGACTGATCCTGATTTAATTAAAAGATTAAATGAAAAATCAAAAGATATAGAAGAAAAAACTTTTTTATCTGGGGTTGGTGAAGCAGTAACAGAATTTTTTACAGGAACAAAATCTACTGAATTTGCAGATATGCCTGAAATTGGTGAATACAAAGGAGATCAAGCAGGTAAAATTGCTTTAGCTTTAAATATAACTCCTAACATTAGAAGTCAGGCTGAGATAATTGAAAACGCTTTTCCTGGAACTAATATAATGGAAGATAAATTTGGCAATCCAATAGCTGTAATGCCTGACGGACAGTCTTATTATTTAAATAAGCCTGGAGCATCTTTTCAGGATGTAATGCAAACTACATCACAAATACTTCAATACATTCCGGGTTATTCTACGATTGCAAAAAAATATGCAGGTAATATTTTAAAAAGATCCTTAGCTCAGACAGGTCAAGCAGGAGCAGTTACTGCAATACAAGAAGCAGGATCAGTTGCTCTTGGTGGGGATTTTGATGCTGGTAGAGTAGGTATTACAAGTGGTATAACACTTGGCTTTGAAGGTTTAGTGGGGCCGGTAGGTAAAGCCGTATTAAAAATGTTTAGAGGAAATCCAAATTATTATAAATTAATAACTGAAACAGGACCTGACGGTAAAAAAATTAGATCAATAGAAATTACTAAACAAGGTTATAAAGCATTAGAAGCTGCTGGTATAGATACAAAAAAAATGAACCCAGAATTTGCACAAAATTTTTTTAACAATATTGCAAAAGGTTTTAGTGACGAAGTTGCAGCAGTTAAAGCTGGTGCAGGAGAGTTTGGGTTTGATTTAGCTGAATCTCAAGCAAAAAGAAATGAAGAAGGTATTGCAGCACTGTATGAAGCAGCTAAAGGAGCATTTGGCCCAGAGGCTCAGAAAAAAGCTTTAGAATTTTTAAGAAAACAAGAAATAGATATTGGTATGGGATTGAAAGGATTAATTAAAAAATTCAATAATGGTGAACTTGCTGAAGAAAGTTTAGAGGATATTGGCCAAGGTTTAGTTAATACCATAGAAGCAAACTTTAAAAAAGCCTCTGACGATGTAACTTCAAAATTTAATTTGATTGATAAAGATGCTATTTTTAATGGTGATGCATCTAATATTCAGTTATTGACAAATTCAGTAAAAAAAACCATGAAAGATGAAACTAAACAACCATTTAATTTTTTAAAGGCTATTGACGAAAGTACAGGAATATTAGACAAAGATATAACACCATCCGCAAATAAATCTTTTTTAGAAATCAAAAATTTTGTAAATTCATTTAAAAAGAAAAAATCTCAAAAAAAAGTTCCGAAAAAAACATTAAAAGATTTTGAGACAATGAGAAAAAAATTATCCAGTTATATTGGCGCTGCTAAAAATAATACTGATAAAAAAACTGCCATTGCCATAAAACAAGAGTTTGACAAATTATATAATGACACTTTAGATAATCTTTTATTTGCAGGTAAAGATGGAGATGAAGTTTTAAAAGCTAATTTAATTGATGCTAGAAAAGCGTTTAGATTTAAAGAAGAGACTTTTAATGTAAATCCTATTAAAAAAGGTAATGTTACTATAAAAGATTCAGCAGGTGCCGCATTACAAAAAATATTATTAGATCCTGATGTAACTGGTATGAAAGCTATAAATTACATATATGGCACGGGTACTGTAGGTAGAAGAAATGATGGCGCTCAAATAATAAATAGATTAAAAACTGTTTTTGGTGTTGATAAATTAACACCGAAAGCTGCAGCACTGAAAAATAATGATTTTGCAAAGTTGAGAAGTGGCATGATTGAAAAGATGTTTAATGATTCAATCAGAAATGGAAAATTCAATCCCAATGCTATGGTAAAAAACTTTGATTACATTTTTGAGAAAAATCCTGATTTTGCTAGATCTCTTTTTGATCAAAATGAAATTAATACACTTAAAAAATTTGTAGAAGAAGTCAGAAAAACTTTAAAACCGAATGATTTAGTTAACCCATCTAACACTGCAGCAGGTATAAGTAGAATTTTTCAAAGAGGCGCAAGACAATTAGTTGGTATTATCGGATTTAAATTAGCTAATATTCAAGGACTTTTATTAGGAAGAAGCGCATTTGATAATGCAAAAGATGTTTTTGAACAGAGAGCCGCAAAAAAATTAATTAATAAGGAATTTGGAACGCCTCCTGGATGGTTACAAGAAATGAATAGATCAACGGGAACTGGTAAAAAACTTGCATCAACTATCGGCCTAGTTAGTGAGGCTTACGGACAAAAGATTCCAAAAGGTGGAATTGATGCTGTACAATTTTCAGCTGTTAAAGATGCATTGCCAGAGCCTCCAGAAGAAGAGGGTTTTAGAATACCTAATGTTGGAACTTTACCTAACCCGTTTAGGTCAAGAGTAGGTGATCAATCCTCTTTACCTATCCAACAACCACAAGGTTTAGATAGTATTAGAACTGCACAAAATTTTGAAACTTTATTCCCACAGGATCCTTTAGGTGCCGCTTTAGCAAGAAGGAGAATGTCATAATGTCTACTTCAGCACTAGAAAGAATACAATCTCACGAAAAACTTTGTAGAATAATGCAAAAACAAACACATGATAGGATACATAAGATGGAAGGATCTATCTTGAGAATTGAAAGAATTTTAATAGGTTGCGCAAGTGGTTTACTTGCAGGCATGGGGTATATAATCTTAGAATTAGTCACAAGGATTTAAAATGGTAGCGCCTATTCTTGGTTTACCAGCGTTGTTAAAAGCAATAGCCACGATTGGTGTTGGCGGTGCTGTGGGTTACAAAGCTCAAAAATCTCTTAAAGACCTTAATATTGATCCTAAAAATTTCGAAGAACCACAACTTAAAATGCTTCGTGCTTTATTTTTGCCATCACAAGCTGTTGGAACTCAAGTTAAAGAGGATTTAATAAGTAAATCTGCTCCTGCGGTTACACCTGGAGGACAAGTATTTGGCCCTGATGCAGGTGAGATAGAAAAAGAAAGAGAAAGAATAAGAGAAATAACTAAGCCACCGGTCAATGAACCTAAACAGGCTAAACCAATAATTGAGACTTTTCCTGCTGAAACCCCACCAAAACAAGAACCACCAATTCAACCAGAAATAGATTTAGAAACTAAAGAAACATTTCCTGATGATTCAGAAATAAAACCTATTATTTTTTATAATAAAACTAAAGAATATGAAGGACCTATTGTTGAAACAAATAATTTAGATGATAATTTACAGGAACTAATAGCAAAATACGCAGGCACAAGAGAACAAATAAGTGAAAGCATTAAAATGCCTCAATCACATAAAAAGAAAATATTTTTTGCACTTGAAAAAGCTATTCAAGAAAAATATCCTACAGAACTATCTTCAGAGGAGTCAAATGTAGAAGGTGATGCCCTCTTCTATATAACACAATCAGTATACGATTCTTACACAAGTAAAGACGGTAAGGTTCCTAATAATGTTGTTATGGCTCAAGATGATGCAGGAATACCTTTAGCAGCTGCAAACATAGAAGTTTTTCCAGAGGGTAAAGTATCTTTTTATCCGAAACGTAAAGTAAAAAGAGTTAAAACTGAACCTGCAATTTACATAGAAACAATAGGTAGTTTAAATCGTGAAGCTACTGAAAATGTTTTAAATCAAATAGAAAAATTAGCTGATGCTCAAGGTATTAGGTATGTTGTAGCAGAAGACTTGACTTCTGAGGCTGCTGAAAAAGCTTTTAAGAATAGAGGTTTTGTACCTGCTAAAAAAGGTTTTTTTGAGGGAGAACAGATAAAAACTGCAGATTGGAGAGGTGGTAAAACGATAATTCAAAAAAATATGGTTTTAGATTTAGGTAAAAAAAATAAAACTACAGAAACCGAAATTGCGAAAGAGGCTGTAAAAGAACAACTACAAACTCCTGCTATTATTGGAACAACAGCTCAAGAGGGTGGTAAACAAATAAAAGATATCACTGCAGGTTTTTCAATACAAAAAGATATTGTGCCTTCTTTATTAGAGCAAGGTAAAGCTGCAATACCAATGAAAAACTTTTTCGAAAAAGATGCTAATGTAATAAATTACAAAGTTGGTGACACTATTGGGGCATATGGTGGAGATGTAGAAAGAAGCTTAGATATAGAAGCTAATGTCAAACCTGATTTTAATATAGATAATTTTTCTGAAGTAATTAAACAAGGAGCAAAAGAATACAATCAAGATGCAGTTTTTGTTGCAGAGTCTGCGCCACCTGAAAAAGCAAATACTGTTGGTTTTAGCATAGACTTTGGTTCTAATTTAAATATTGCAGATGCACTTGAAGTATCAAAAAGAATATCGGAAACCGCAAAGCTTGATGGTTTTACATTTAAGATAAAAAATTTAAATACATCGGGAGCATCTATTTATTTACCTCAAGAAAAAGATTTAGAAATGACTCAAAAAGTTATGGAAAAATTTAAACCTACGGATCAAATTAATCTTGCAGGATTTATGATGCCAGATGGTAAAATGCTTAATTTTTCAAGAGGTGGTAATGTAAGAGATACCGAACATAGAAGAATAGGATTAGTAACACATCCTGGTTCAGATGGTATTTCATTTGGACCCATGTATGATTTTATGAATAAAACAGGTGCAATAAGATTAGCAGGTAACACCAACAGATTGTACGCTGAAATATCTGGAAAACCGTCTACAACTCAAATAAGAAAAATTGCTGAAGAGTATAATAAAAATAGAAATAAGTATGATTCACTTACAATAGCACTTGCAATACCTAAAACTGAAGGTGCCTTAGGAGGAGTTAAGCCAGAGGAAGCAATTGATTTAAATAAAATGACTTACAGACTTCCAAACGAAGCCTTTATTGAAATAAATGGCACAGAAGCAAACGCAAATGACATATTTAAAAAATTTCAAGCCGCAGATGTTATGGGTAAAACATTCACGGGGATAAGACAATTAAACATACCTGAGTTTTCTAACATGTCTGCAAAAGATGCAGCAAAGAAAATTGTTAACTTAGGTAACAATTTGTCAAAAATAATTGAAGAGACAGGGATAAAAACATTGGACAAACCTAAATCCAATACTTATAATATGAAATTATTTCAAAAAGGAAAAGATTACTAATGGCTACAATAGAAGAAGTTTATAAAGAATTAAAAGAGATGCAAAGAAAAGGTGAAAATATTGGCATCTTTGGACAATCTTATATAGATATGTTTGAAAACAAAAATAAAGAACAACCTACAACAAAAGAAGTAGATGTCTCATTTGTAAAAAATAAAAATGAAAACCAGGATACACGTCAACCAACACAAAATCAGGTCGAACAAAAAGAACAACTTAAATGAACCTGTAATAACTGTTAAGACATCTAAGTCTAACACATATGCTCATAAAGTAGATATTCTTGGACCTGCAAAAGTAATTTATAGTCCAGACAAACCATTATCATGTGGTGCTAAAGTTTGGATTGAAACTGAATCAGAGGTAATAATTGATAAAGCAAGTTAGAAAATATCCATACAAGCATTACAATAGATTCTCAGATACTACTGGCAGAAAGTATTTAGTTGGAGAAGCTAAAGTTCCAAGTGTTACAACAATTTTGTCAGCAACAAAGGATAGTCGTTTTCTAGATAACTGGCGTAGAAAAGTTGGTAATGAAGAGGCTGATAGAATCATGAAACAGGCTTCAACAATTGGAACAGAGATGCATCAAGTTTTAGAGTACGCGTACAACGGACAAGGATATTACAATGCAAACGAAGACGGTAAACAACCACGAATGATGGCTAAAATAATTTTAGAAAATTTAAAAATAGATGAAGTATGGGGTAACGAAGTATCTTTAGAATATGAAAATAAATTTGCGGGGACGACTGATTTGGTGGCTATGGCTTACGGTAAACCGTCTATAGTGGATTTTAAACAAGCAAACAAACCTAAAAGAGAAGAGTGGGTGGATGATTATAAATTACAATTAGGTGCATATTATTTAGCACATAAAAAGAATTATGGGCCCATAGAACAGGGTGTTATTAGTATTTGCACAAGAGGGTTACAATATCAAGAATTTAAATTAAACGAAGCTGAACTATCTGAATATGGAGATAAGTTTTTAGAAAGAGTAGAAAAATTTAATAAATTACAGTAACCAATCTTTAAGATCTTCTTCACCTAAAGTTTTAGCAGCTATCTGACCTTTTTTTGTTAAAGCTTTCATTATATTTTCATCGATTGTTTTTTCAGCAATAATATCGATAATAACAACAGTTCCTGTTTGTCCTGAACGATGCGCTCTATCTTCAGACTGTTTTCTTACTTCTAAATTATAATTATTGGAAAAATACACCACCGTCTTTGCGGCTGTCAAAGTTAATCCATAACCACCTGTTGTTGGGTTGCTTAAAAAAAATCTAACTTTAGGATTGTTTTGAAAGGCCTCAATAGCATTAGTTCTATCTTTTACTTTTGTTTCACCATAGATTTCTACAAATGATTCTTTGCCATATTTTTCAGATAAAAAATTTTTTAATTGTCTAATGTTATGTAGATAATTTACCCAAATAATTATTTTATCATCTGTCTCATCTATTATTTCTTCTAATGCATTAATTTTTGCTTTACCAAATTCTTGTATATTACCATCATCATCTTTTATAAAACCATTAGTAAGTTGATGTAGTTTTACAATTTCTGATAGTTTATTTGTAAAAGATACTGTAGTATCACGGACAACGGCTAACGCACGTCTCTTTAGTTTTTCATACAATATACCTTGTTCTCCAGTTAATTGTATTAAACGTTTTTGCCTTACCTTTGGTTTTAAATCTAAACATTGATCTTTGCGAACTCTGAACGAAAAAACATCAAGTTTATGTTCTAACTCTTCGATATTTTTGTAAAACTTTGGAATAGATATGTAACGATTTGCTCCCATTTGTATTTGTTGCATTTCAGCGTACCTATTTCTAAAGGCATAATAACTTTCATAACCTAAAAGTTTTGGATCAAGAAAATAGCATTGACTATATAAATCTAGAGGTGATTTAGTTACTGGTGATCCAGTCAAAATTCTTCTAAACTTAATTAATTTTCTAAGTTCTAAGATAAATTTAGTTCTTTTTGCTTTTGGATTTTTGATTGTAGTAGATTCATCCACAACAACATAATTTTTTGGAAATTTTTTAAGAAATTTTACAACTGTGTTAAAACCGTTTTTGTTACTTAGGGCCTCGACATTAATTAGAAATATCTTTAAGTTTTTACTTTTTTCAAACCAATTCCAATTTTTAGGCTTATCAACCTTCCATTGAAAAATATCTCTCATTACTACATCTGGTAGATGTATATCTATTTCTTTACACCATATTGTGTATACTGACTTTGGTGCAATCACTAGGGCTGTATCTATTTCATTTTTAAGGTATAAATAACCCATGTTATCTATAGCTGTTTTAGTTTTTCCAGTGCCCATCTCCATAAAATATGCAAATGATTGAGTCTCAGCAGATTTTTTTAATGCGTTTCTTTGGTGATCAAAAGGGTTTGTCTTGTAGGGGTATTTCCATTCCATATCTCAAATTATTTTTACATTTTTTTGTTGCAATTGTAAATAAAAATATTATGAATATGGGAGGAGGATGATTATGGAAAATCAATTAAATATAGAACAATTTTCAAACATAGAACTAGACAATAATACCGTGAGTTCTATAACTGAAAAATGTAATGAGTTAAAAACTCTTCAAGATAGTATTGAGGAGAAAGAAGAAGAAATTTCAAAGCTAAAACAAAAAGCTAAATCATATGAGGAAAGAATAATTCCGGACATGATGCAAGAGGCAGGTGTTCAGAAACTGGAATTATCTGATGGCACGAAGGTAGAAGTAAAACCTTTTTATGCCGCTAAAATTCCTGAATCTCGTAATGATGAAGCCTTTGATTGGCTTAGGAATAATGGTCATGGTGACATGATCAAAAATGTTTTAACAGCAAATATAGATAAAGGACAAGATAATCAGGTATCTGTTTTGATTGATTTGTGTGAAAAATTAGATTTTTCATACACACAAAAACAAAAAGTAGAACCTATGACTTTGAAAGCCTTTGTAAAAGAACAAGTTGAAAAAGGAAAAGAAGTTCCTTTCGATATGTTTGGGGTGTATATTGCTAATAAAACAAAACTAACGAAAAAATAAAAGGAAATAACGATGAAGACTAACGATCAAAAAGAAGTCGCTGTCAAAGAAAAAGGTGGCGCAATTGCAAATGTAAATATTGAACAATTTGCAGATCAAGGATTTGATAATGTAGATTCAAAAAGTTTGGCTCTACCATTTTTAAAAATTCTTGGACAATTATCTCCACAAGTAACACAAGGAGATTCTCAATTCATACAAGAGGCAAGGCCCGGTATGATTTTTAACACAGTAACCAATCAACTATTTGATGGATCAAAAGGGGTAACTGTAATTCCATGTTTCTATAAATTAGAATATATAGAGTGGAAAGACAGGGGTATGGAAGGTAGTTCAGCACCTGTTAATATTTATCCTGCTGATAGCGATATCATGTCTAAGACAACTAGAGATGATAAAAATAAAGATAGACTGCCTAATGGTAACTATGTTGAAGAGACAGCATCTCATTACGTTACCGTTCTAGATGATAAAAATGTTGCTAGTACGGCTTTGATTACTATGAAATCCACGCAGAGAAAAAAATCTAAAAAGTGGAATTCTATGATGATGTCTGTAAGGGCTAAAAGAAAAGATGGGAGCTTTTTCAAACCTGGTACGTTCACACAAATGTATAACCTTAAAACTGTTTTAGAAAAAAACAATTTAGGTTCTTGGTATGGATGGGAAATCGAACATATCGGAACTGTAAACTCTGGTGATGTATTACAGGGTGCGTTTGAATTTCATAAAACATGCAAAGAGGGAGCTGTTAAAGTAAATCACGATAAAGAAGAGACTGTAGAAAAAACACCTTTCTAGTATGCAGATACTTGACAAGACTCTGGAAGAGTTTGTAGAACTCTTCCAGGGTTCCAATACATATTTTGGTGTTTCCAAGCCTACAGGTAAAAAAAATTCTAAGGGTAAGGCAGAATTCAAACATTGGCTTGAACCTACATCAATGACAAAAAATCATTGGTTAGAACATTTAAAAGGAGAAGCTTATTATGGATCTGTCCCTATCAGAGATGATAATACATGCAATTGGGGGGTCATCGATGTTGATCGTTATAATATACGGCATCAAGACCTTGTTTCTATCATCAGAAAAAGAAGATACCCACTAGTACCTTATAGATCAAAGTCTAACGGATTACATTTAATTTTACATATAGATGGTGTTGTTTCAGCATCAGATATGCGAAGAAAACTTATTCAAATCGCCTCTGATTTAGGTATTAACGATACCACTACCGATATTTTTCCTGCCCAAGATGAAGTTGATTTAACACCTGAGAACTGGGATGAAAAAAGAAAAGGAAATTTTGTCAACCTACCCTATCAAAAAGCTCACATGACAACACGAGTCGCAATGGATGATAATTGTAATTCAATAAAAATAGAAAACTTATATGATTTTGTAAGCAAATTTAGACTCACACCCGCAGAATTTAAAAAATTAAAAATATTTCAAGATGATGAAACAAAAGATTATCCTCCTTGTGTGGTTAATTTTATGAAAAATAAGGTTGTAAAGGGTGAGGGAAGAAATGATGCGATGTTTAATGTTGCAGTGTTAGCAAAAAAAATAAATCCAGATCCTGTTATGTACGAAGAGTGGACAAGAGAAATGATGACAAAAGTTTGCACAGAAAAATTACACCCAAAAGAATTACAAAATATATTTAAAGGTGTTGAAAATAAAGAATATGCATATAAATGTAAAACATCTATTGCTAGAATGCATTGTGTTTCTAGTGAATGTATAAAAAGAAAATTTGGAATTGGTGCGAACGAGGCTTTACCTGAGGTAGGTAAATTACTCAAAGTCAATTCTTATCCTGAACCATACTGGATTTTACCAATACAGGGTAAATCTATTAGACTATCAACTAAACAATTATATCAACAACAATTATTAGGTGAACAACTTTTAAATTACGATATTGTTTGGAGAGTTTTAAAACCATCTAAAAGAGATCCAGATCCTTACCGTGATTGGTTAGAAGAATTAATTACTAATAAACAGGATATGGAGGGATTTGATGCACATGAGGAAAGAGAAGATGTATTTAATTCTAGGATGTCTCAATTTTTAGAAGATACAGAAGATACAACTGAATTTGATCAAATAGATTCTGGTAATATATGGATAGATAAAGTGGAAATGAGATTTAAATTAGAAACATTTAGAAAATTTATGAAAAAAATGGGGTATAATTGGTCTGAAAGAGATTGTACAAAATTTTTAGAACAAGGAGGAGCACAACCTAAAAAGAAATTTCAAAATATTGATACTCGTCATTGGGTAGTAAATTTACCAAAACAAACAGAGCATAAAAATAAAAATGTCACGTTCACTAAAACAAAAGCTGCATGGGAAGACAATTAAAATTTTTGGGCCTCCCGGAACAGGAAAAACTGAAAACTTATTGAAAAGAGTTCAAAGATTTTTAAAACAAGGATTTGAACCTGAAGATATTTGCTACATTTCTTTTACCAATAAAGCCGTAGATGAATGTGTAAGCAGGATAAGAAAAAAATTTTCAGATATTGATGAAGATCGTTTTAAATATTTTAGAACATTACATAGTTTAGCTAGACAACAGTTTGCTGAAATACCAGTTTTAGATCCTAAAGTAGATTTATTAAATTTTCATACTGAATACGGAACAATAAAAATTAATTTTAAAGAAAGTTGGGATGATCAAAAAGTATATAATAATTGGTCTTTGCAGTTGTATGATCGTGCAAGAAATATGAAGGTAGATCCAGTCTCTCTGTATAAAAAACAAACAAGAAAAGGTGTTAGATTACAGCAATTTAAATCTATTATTGCAGGATACGAAAATTTTAAAACTATGGAACTGGAAAACGGACAACGGACACCGGATCGATTAGATTTTACAGACATGGTACAAAAATTTATCTCTGATGGTGGGGGCCTTCCTATAAAAGTTTTGATGGTAGATGAAGCTCAAGATCTCACACCCTTACAATGGGATATGGTTGTAAAGTTAGCGAGAAATGTTTGGAGAGTTTATATTGCGGGAGATGATGATCAAGCCATATACGAGTGGAACGGGGCTGATGTAGAACATTTTCAAAATTTTCCTGGTAAAAATGTGGTTTTAAAAAAATCAGTAAGATTAAATAAACAAGTGCATTTTTTTTCTAAATGTCTGTTATTAGGAATGAAGAATAATAGAATAGAGAAGGAGTTTTATTCAAATCAAAAAGAGGGTGAAATATATTATTGGAATAATTTAAAGAAAGTGCCTTGGGAAATAGATGGTAGTTGGTTAGTTTTGGCCAGAATTAATGATGTAAAAAAAGAATTACAACAGGAAGCAAAAGAAATGTCTTTATATTTTCAAGATGTAAAAGGTAATAAGTCTTTTGAAATAAATCAGTATCAGGCCATAGAATATTGGCAAAAAATATGTGAAGGAGGTTCTATCACTAGAGAAGAGGCCTGCATTATGTATGAATATTTACTTAACATTGATCACGGATATAGATCACAAGAAAGCAAAAAATGGAGTTTTGCCCATCCGAATCAGGTATTTAACTTTGACGAATTACATTTAAGAGGAGGTATGAGAGAGGAAAGAGGAAATTGGCTTGATATTTTCAAAAGAAAATTTAAAGATAGGGATAAGCAATATTTTAAAAAACTTATGAAGGAAAAGATAGATCTTACTCAACCGCCTAAAATAATAATTGATACAATACATCAAGTTAAAGGAGGCGAAGCAGATAACGTTGTTTTATCAAGTAAATGTAATTTTCCATCTCATTTTGAAAAAAAGAATAGTAAAGAAAAAGCAAAAGAACTTAGAGTTTGGTATACAGGAGCAACTCGATCAAAAGGAACTTTACATCTATTAGGAACATACCATCAATACAATTTTCCGTTAGGAAGATATTTTAAAACTTACGAGGCAAATTATGGACGGACTTAAAAAAGCTATAATAAATGCATTGGAAGACAGATATAATTCCCAAATTTCTGAGGCTGATGCAACTTTGAAGATATATTTAGAAAAATCAGTGGGCATAGGTGAACATCCACAACACATTGATGAGGTCGATAAACTAATAGAAAAAATATCAACCGCAGAGGAAAAGTTAAAAATTCTTCAAGAATTTAAATTATGACAAATAAAGATATATTTAATGATGCTTTTCCACAAGATAGGCAGGTGGGAGGATCTCATTATAAAAAATTTCGCATTCAACCATATGAATTTATATCAAAAAACAATTTATCTTTTTTTCAGGGAAACGTAATAAAATATGTTTGCAGATATTTATTTAAAAACAAAATAGAAGATTTAGAAAAAATAATTCATTATTGTGAATTAGAAATTAAAAAACTGAAAGATAAAAAATGACTTTTTTCCACGGGTTAGGAATGTTTTTATTAGGATTAGTTTCAATTATTTTTGCATCAATAATAATTTATTTTATTTTTAATAAAGTTCTAAAAGATGAAGAAGAAAATAAATGACCCATCAATTAAATTTTATTTACAATGACAGTGATTGGATTGCGCCAAGCGAATATCCAGACTTATCTCAAGCAAAAGAGATTGCTATAGATTTAGAAACAAAAGATCCTAACATAAAAACTAAAGGTGCAGGTTGGGCAACTTTTGATGGTGCTATTGTGGGTTTTGCTGTAGCTGCCTTTGATCAACAATGGTATTTTCCAATTCAGCATGATGCAGGTGGTAATATGGATTTAGGTATTACAACCGCATGGATGCAGGATGTTTTGAAAACTCCTGCAACAAAAGTTTTTCACAATGCAAGTTATGATGTTGGTTGGTTATTAGTTAATGGCTTTGAAATAAATGGCCCAATAGTAGATACGATGGTTGCGGCCGCAATCGTTAACGAAAATAGATTTAGTTTTAGTTTAAATGCTTGCGCAAAAGACTATTTAGGTGAAATTAAAAATGAAACGTTTCTGAATGAAAAAGCTAAAGAATGGGGAATTGATCCCAAAGCAGACCTTTGGAGACTGCCTGCGGGCTACGTAGGCTTCTATGCTGAGCAAGATGCGGGCCTAACCCTACGTCTTTGGAAATATTTTAAAAGTGAAATAACTAAACAAAGTTTAAACGATGTTTGGGAAATGGAGATGGAGCTGTTGCCGATACTAATTGACATGAGAAGAAGAGGAATAAGAATTGATGAAGAAAAAGCTCAATTGTTAAAAAAAGAATTTAAAACAAAAGAAAATATTTTATTAAAAAAAATTAAAGATGAAACTACTATAAGGGTAGATATTTGGGCCGCAAGGAGTGTAGCTCAAGTATTTGATAGATTAGGTGTTGAATACCCACGGACACCGAAAACCGGAGAACCAAGTTTTACACAAAATTGGTTAGTAAATTGTAGTAACCCGATAGCGCAACTAATAAG
>CEPT01035502.1_pt1 | contig 17302 bp, 4 predicted proteins | sample 356221 | NCBI WGS metagenome assembly CEPT01 (sample SAMEA2620081, study PRJEB7988) | marine metagenome | isolation source: saline water (ENVO:00002010), including | reverse complement strand
ACCAAGATATAAGGTTTTTCTTGCTTGGTTGTAACCAATAACTTCTGCTTTTGTATCAGTAGTTCTAATTACTTGACCTGCTTGGAAGAAACCATCACCAACACTGTCAGTAAAAGTGAGTTTTCTAACGTTTGCAGTTTCACCTACAGTGAAATCGCCATTATTATTACCATAATCAATCTTATAATTACGGATAAATTCATCCTGTTGTAACGGACCACTTACAAGATTATTGTAAGGAATTATATAATTATTGATCTGTTCATTCGCAGGGAACTGTGTATTGAATGCGGTGGCATTATCCGCAAACTGAACAATACTAACTTGAGAAGCAGCAATATCGTCAATAACAACGTTTGGATAAGTCTGAGATGTAATTCTATTAAACAGAAGACCAAAGAACGAAGATCCTTCAGAAATATTGACCTGACTAATAAATTGATTAGTTGTGGGATCTTGATATGCAGAAGTTGCAGTAATCTGAGAAACGACTCCAGATCTAGCACCAACAATATAATCGTTCAGTTGAATATCAAACAAACCAGGAGTGGACTGATATGTTCCAGCAGTTTTACTCAAGGTCAGAGTGTTAGTAACACTAATAGTAGTTCCGTATACGGGAACGTCTTCCTGATGTCCAACTGCAGCAGTTCCTGCTTGACCTCTCGTAACAGTAAGAGTTGTAGATTCTGTGCCATTAGTGACACCAGTCACTGTAAAGATCTCAGAACCAAACTGGTAGTTCTGACTTGCTTGGAAAGTGCTATCTGCAACAGGTGCATCAGCAACTGTATTATCAGTCTTATATGCAACCACCTCAATAGATGTGGAAGCGGGACCAACGGTATAACGTAACTGTGCCAGAGGTGTTTCTTGACCTGTTGCGAGGTTAATTTGCTCAACCTTAGCAGTGTTACCTTCTAAGTTAGTGACAGTTTCACCAAATTCAAACAGACCCAGATTTGTTACAGGAGTAACAGTAGCAATGTTGGAAGCAAATCCTGTTGCACTAACAGTTGCCAATTCACCCGTGATAAAAGTTCCTTGGGTAATGAAACCAGAGACTGTGTTACCAACTTGAGTAGTAACAGTCAATCTTGCGCCAGAGACTGTTCCAACCAAAGTATTACCTCTAATTGGGAAAATACCACTAATATTATTGAAAGTTACATCAACAGTAGAGACTTGATTTACGTTTACATTGACATACTTAACACTTGCAGGAGGCTGAGGTGGTTCAGCAAATACAATAGAGTCACCTTGAATTTCAAACGAAGTCTCTGGGTTCTGAACAATACCATTCAGAACAATCATTAATTGATTGGCGTTAGCAACAACATTATCCCCATCAACAGTCAATGGGAAGGCAATTCTTACTCCATCAAAGAGATTAGAAATATCATCCAGTCTCTGAACAACTGAAGTTAAGATGTTCTCTGAAGAAGTCAGTCTCTTCTGACGGAACAGAACCTCAGTATTATTAAACTCAGAATAAACTGGTTCAACCAGTGCAAAACTTTGAATGTTAGGAACAATTGCTTCTCTTGCAAGTTCAACAGATTTCGTTAATTGGAAATCGGTTTCTTTGTTAGGAATTGAACCATAATCGGAAAGATTAAGTTCACCGAAGACTTTGAACGATGCGGGGTGAACATTCTTGATAAGAATATCTTTCCACTCACCAATGGAAACCGCAGACTTAATTGCATAAGAGAAGTCCTGATAATAATAGGAGTCTTGGATCTTCTGAATAATCTCAGAGGGTTTACCAACATCGTCGATAAATTGACCTGTGGTCTTAGTAATAGATCCAATCTCAAGAACACCTTTAGCAACATTCAAGTCGCTGATGGTGCCTGAAGATTTAGAAATAACACCAGTTACTCTCTGACCTTCAGCAAAATCACCAGTATAATCAACAATCTTCAGAACTCTAGGACCAACTTGCCAACCAGCGTTTGTAGAAACATAACCTTGAGCAGTTGCAGTCTCAAGAGAATCACCTTGATAAACAAGTTCACCTTCTAAGAAGGTAGATGTTTCAACGTTTGCAGTAGCAGCACCACCGAAAGATTCAGTCAATACAGATTGTCTACCCTCGCCAGCGTTAACGAAACTAATAGCATCACCAAGTTCTGCGTTAGCAGCAGTGATAGCAAGTTTCAACTGATCATCTTCCAGAGAATTAGCAGTTCCAGCGATTGCATAATATGTGGTGCTTGCATTTAAACGACCAATAGCACCAGCAGCAAGCGGGAAGTCTGCTCCAGACCCAGTGTCAGTAACTGTAACAGTTACCTCTGCACCGTTTGTAATACCATGGGGGAAAGCAAACTGAAGAAGACCTAAGTCAATGTTAACAACATAGTTGAAAGAAGATTTCAGATTTACACTAGGTGTAGAGGAATATCCAGCACCAGGATCTTTAACAACAATCTGATCAAGACGACCATTTCTAATTGATGCTTCAGCAACAGCACCTGATCCGCCACCACCAGAGATAACAACTGCAGGTGCCTGAGAATAACCAGAACCAGGATTAGTAACCGTAATACTACTCAAAATACTGGTAGAAGTTAACTGTGCGTTGATCGGGAATGTGATCTCAGGACGCAATGTGTAATCATGTGGATAATCATAACCGAAGTTATTGTTCTTCAGTTTTTTAATTTTACCAACTTTATCACCCTTAGTAAAGATAGATGCTCCTGAACCAAAGGAAGGAATAACAACTTCTAATTCTGCACCAGATCCAGTAAGACCTGCTCCAAGAATACCATCAATTGCTTCAATATCAATAGTTGCAGTTGTATATCCTTTACCAGGAGAGGTCACAACAACTTCTTGAATCTGACCAGGAATACTTACACCTTCAGAATCAGTTCCATCAGCAACCGTAATTTGAACTAAACCACCTTCACCATCGCCGCCAATGGGGACACCGTTATATACACCTACAGCATATTCAGTGCCAGGTTCATTAATCTGAACTCTTTCAATTTGACGAGTGGATTGAATAGTGGTGACAACAGGAAGTCTGGTATAGAAACCACCTGGGTTAACAATACGAACATCACCAATCGATCCAACTGCTTTCTTAGAACTTGTAGTATAAGAAGCCTTACTTACATCAGCATTACCTTCTGGTTCATTCAACAGAGGGAACTTAAATGTATCTGCGCCGCGAGTGATCGTAGCACCAGAAACTGAACTAATCAAGAATGTTCCCAGATAAGGAGAATTGGTAACATCCAAGTAACTACCTGAGATAACAGGTGAATCGGCACCAGTTCTAGAAGGATCAAAGTAATAAGAGATATTAGTAACAATATTCTTATCAACCTTCAGTTTAACTGTAGGATTAGGAACACCTTCACCAGTTACACCAGGAGTTCCAACACGTTCAATAGAGTTGAAAGAATACTCCAGTTTATACAGATTATCCTTCGAGAAGGATAAATTACCACCAAGCATTGAAGAGTGGCTCAGATCAAACAGATATTGGTGACCGTTATACATCTTGATAACGGGAGACTTAACAAAAATATTAACATCACCAGCAGATGCAGCAGGAGATGTAACTGCTGCCTGAGGGAGTTTATATACAAATTCTTTGTTACTAATTACTCTTTCTACAGGGAAAGAACCGTCATATTCATCATAAGTAATTCCACCAACTTCTTCTGATGGGTTACCATCGATAAACAGCATCTCACCATCAGATAAGTAATGACTATTTTGTGTAATTACATAAACTTCATCACTGTTAGCAACCGCAGTTATCTGTAGTTTCTTCTGTAAGGTTGCAACCAAAGTGATCTTCAGAACACCAGTCAGGTTAGTAATTTGACATGTTGTTCTAGCAGCATTAAAGGAAATGTCAGCAGCAGTAATGAATACGACTGAACCAACAATGAATGAAGAAGATCCAGAAACCTCATCAATTCTTACCGAATAGTCCTCATCACTATGAGGTTTAAACTTAGCAAGTTCATCTAAGTTATTACTACCACCCTCAGGATGGTTGTAATCATTCATATCAATATCAAATGTGCCAGGAGTTGTATTGGTAACTTCGGCAAAAGTAAATCCAACAATTTCATTGATATCATTAGGAATAGGACCAACAATACCAAAACTACTCTGTTCACTGAATTGTTCTGTTACTAACAGACCTGTATTCAGATCATTACTCCAAGCATTGTTATTAATAGCAAGATATACCTTGTTATTGGTAGTATCTTGATTCACAATATAACCAGAGTTTACAAATGACCCAGCATCATTGTTGAGAACAAGTTTTGTGCCAGTAGTAAATCTGAACGACTGATTAATTGTAAGTTCTTGAACGTTGTCAATTTTCAGGGTAGGAGTAACTTTAAAGTAATATCTGTCCTTAACAACTGCGGTAACCTTCAGTTTCTGAGATCCAGGAGAAGGAACAGTTGCCGTTCTAGAACTCCAAACATCTTGAGTATAAGTCAAGGACTCAGTGTCCTGTGACATAGTTGTCGTAGCATCATCAAAGTCAAGAGACTGGAATCCAGCTTCACCAAGAGCAAAACCAGTGCTTGCCATAGTTAAGGTAGAACCAGTTACAGCACTAACAGAAGCACGAATAAATCCAACCTGAGTATTAGTTTGTAATGTCTGAGTGCCAATTCTAGCAGCATCAGCATTCTTATCTACTTTCAGACCCCAACCAACATAATCAATATAATCATACTGATTCAGATAAGTTGTGAAGAATGCATCGTCAACCCAATCAAAAGTAAGACCAAATGCACCTGCAGTTGGGAATGCAGTGACATCCGAAGGAACTGTAGGAGTTACTGCTCTATTTCTCAAACGTAAATTGTCAATTGTTGCCTGAAGTTGTTCATTTTGACGGAACTGACCAATAGTTGTAGATCTACCAGGAATGTTACCAATATGCAGATCTTTATTTCCAAGAGCAGTATCTGCAACAGTTCCTGTGAATGCCTGAATACCATTTACATACCCTGTAAAGGTGTTTCCTTCCTTCTTCAAACCAATGAACTGCCAAGTGTTATCGGCAAACATTGTGGTCAAGGTAGACTGCAAAGCAGATCCTGCAGCATTAATCTTAGTAGTGTTATTTGTAACTACCAGTTCAAGACGACCACTGCTAAGATCATAATACATCCAAATACCACCAGTAGCCTCTTCAGCATCACCAATAGCAACCAAAGTTACTTGAGATTGACTGAAATCATTATATTCACTACTGTTCTTATACAGCATGAATTCTAGAGTCCAATCATCAGCTAACTTAGTGCCAAGATCTGCAGCAGCAAACTTGATTGCACCATTTTCCCAAGAAGAAGGAGATGCAGTTTGATAACCAGTGATGATAGCAGTATCACCAAGGAACTTGACCGAATCGCCAGTTTGAACAATTGTAGGTGTATAGTGACCAGTAGTATCTGTGGTCTGAGATGCACCTGTGGTAAACGGGAAGATAAACTCGTTTCTATTCCAAGATGTCTGACCAAAGATATGAACATCTCCAGAATCATCAGTATCGATTGAATAAGGAGTAATACCCTCAATATTCTTTAGATTAAATTGATTTGTGGTATGATTCTTGATCTTACCATCATAACCAATCTTGACGCTTTCAGCAGTCTTAAGACCATCTGTTGTTGCTGTCTTACCAAATGTGAGATTGAGATCACCAAAGATATCAATAGAAGACTTAGCTGCTACTGAAATATTACCACCACTAACAACATAGCGATAGTTCCAAATAAAATCTCCGTCAGTATCTACCTTACCAACCCAGAAACTATCTTTAGTAGTATTATCAGACTTAAGTCTCAGAGTAGCTGAAATATACAGTTCATCAAACTCATCAATATCTAGAGAGGTGTTAAGGAAAGAATACAGGGTATTACTATATTCCTTGATCCATGCAACGGTAATGACACTTGTTCCGACAGTTGCTTTACCAAAAGAAGCATTTACTGCAGTAGCATTATAAGATGTTGCAGTTTCTAGAGAGAAGTAAACATCGTCACCTTTAACAACCAGGTCGGTAATCTTTTCAGATTTAGAAGAAGATGCAAGTTTTCTCTTAACAGCAAAGTTACCAGAAGTGTCAATTAATGCCAGATATCCATCATAAGGATTACCAGAGTTGGTATTTGTATATCCACCAATGATAAATCTAGTGTCAGAGAACTTTTGAATAGCAGTTACATAGTCTTCACGAGTGGAACCAGAGATACCAGCGTAACCTTTTTGGAATGTGAGTGCAGCACTCAATCCATTGTCTGCTTCGGTATACTTAGCAAGGATTACATCAGGATTGTAGGAATCCAGAAGACTGCTGTTGGGTCTATTATGACCAACAACCCAAATATTATGACCATCAATATAAAGTCTTTCAAACTCGGTGTAATAAGTGCCATCGGTGCTCTCCAACGTTTTTTCCCACTCTTTGACACCAGTTGCCGACAGTTTTGCAATGAAAGCGACTGTGTTATCAGAAGAATCTTTTGTTTTACCACAAACGTAAACTTCTTTTGCATCATTTACGAATACATCATTAACTTTGACGTAATTCTGGTTTTCTAATTTAGAAACATAGTAATCTGCTTTCTTATATACCTGAGGGTGCGATAAGATAACACGAGGATTCTGCGTATATGCAGAACCAGAATTCAAGATATTAATAGTCTCAATAGATCCAACAGAAGTTACTACTGCTTGCAGAGAACCAGATTCACCATTACCATCTCTAGAAACAATTGTAATTTCAGGCGGAATATCAGTGTTATATCCAGAACCAGTTTGATCAACTACAATTTCTTCAATGCCTTTGTATTGACGAACAATAAAGGACTTATTTGTGTTATTCATTACGGGAGTGTAATCAATAAACACCGTATCACCCGCAATCAGATTGTGGGGGGAACTAGTTTGTAATACGCCAAAGTTATCACCATTGATATTCTCAAAGGTATAAGATTGAATTGTTTCCCCTTTAATTCTCGAAATTCTAGCGGAAACACCAGTTCCATCAGTATCAGTATTATCGAAAATCAAACGATCATCAACCTGATAAGATATTCCAGGATTTTCAACCGTAAATCCAGTTACAGATGCATCTTCAAACTTGGTAATCGTTTCAACTTCAATATCAACTTTAGAATCAAGTTTGACTTTGGGGAAGTAATCAAAGAGTTGCAGAGGAGACTCTTCAAAAACCTGATCAGGATCATCAATCTCTGCTTGGTCAATAACACCACTTCTATCTTCGTCTTCAACCTCAAACAGAAGAATATCACCATTCTCCAGGGTCAGAGCGTTTGTCGAAGCATTGGGTGCTCTCTCAACATCAATATCAACATTTTCATACGGATCGCGATAGCGAACAACACCAGCAGGAATATTCTGCTGAGATGCAGTTGCTGCCAAGTTCCACTTATCAACAACAGAGTTGAAACTGGGTCCTAAAACATATGGGAAAAGCGGATTGCCATCTTCTGTAGTGTCAATAGTAACAAAGTAGCAATATCTACCATTAGGATATTCAGGTGTCTTACAGAAACGACCATTGTATTGGTCAAGATCACCTAATCCAAATGCATACTCATAGTCTTCAACAAACTTACCTGCTGCTTCATCAGTCAACAAAGGACCCGCAGTTCTTACAGGATATGGATTAGTAATTGCATCGAATACAATACCTGGTTTCAAACGATATGAAGTATTCAATCTTGCAATTGAAGAGTTTTGATCGGTAGGATCAGAATATCCATAAGGACCATAGATGGGATTACCATCAAATGCCCAACCGATGATTGGAGAGTGCTCCAATTGATCTTCTTGTTCTTTAATTTCACCTGCAGTATTTTCAAACAGGTTATCGCCAAGAATATATCTTAGAGTTTGAGGATTGGATGGGTGAGCATATTCACCACCATACTGATTGTTATAACCCTCAAATACTCCACCCTTTGCAGCATCAAGAGTAGAAGTTTGCTGTAAGTTATATGTCCACTCAAATACGTTAGCGGTAAATCTAGCATCCTGACCAACAGAGTTGAGATTGATGATAGTTGTTCCTTGAATATAACCAATACCACGGTTGATAATTTCAATACCCGTGACCCTACCAGCATTTTCACCATCAACATCAATTGTTGCACGAGCAACAGCACCAAAACCATCACCCTGAATAGTTACTTCAGGAGCAGTTGTATATCCTTGACCTGCAGAAATAATCGCAATAGAAATAATACGACCATTCTGAACAATTGCTTGAGCAACTGCGCCAGTTCCCGAACTCAAAACTACACTAGGTTTAGATGTATAGGAGGAACCACCATTATCAATAGAAATACTCTTGATAGGTCCACGGACAGATGCTGAACCTGCAGCGCCACTACCACCACCGCCAACAATCGAAATAGAGGGTTTTGATGTATATCCTGTTCCACCATCATTAATAAGAATTCTAGATACAGCACCTTTAGTAATAATTGCAGTTGCTGCAGCACCAGAACCGCCACCACCAACAATAGAGACTAGAGGAGAAGATGTATATCCAGAACCACCAGCATCTACAGTGATCTCACTAATAGAACCATCAACAGTAACCGATGCAGTAGCACCAGTTCCAGATCCACCAGAGATAGTAATTGTTGGGGGAGACGCAGCATCATAGTTGATACCAGCATTATCAATGTTGATTGATGTAACTGCACCAAAAGTCTTCTTAAGATTGGATTTGTAAGACCAAATAGATACACCGTTGACCCATGTGCCAATTGGACCAGGACTAATTGCATCCTTAGTCGAAATGGTAACAGGAGTTGTTGGGAAACGATTTAACTTACGCTGGTTACCAGGAAGTAACGCTGAACCAGGGAAAGGACCAATCTTATAGTTCGGAATACCTGTTGCTGCAACATAAACGTAATCATCATTGAAGAATGAGTTTTGAACGTTTGTAGTATAAGGTCCAATGGCATTAAGAACAGGTGTGTCATCAGACTTACCTTTGTTCAAGTCAACAGAAACCAGGATATTACCTTGCGGTAATACTGTTGCGGGTTGAGGAAGTTGATATTGGAAAACCGTAGTGCTATCCCTAGATGTTACAAGGAACGAGCCATTGAACAGAATTGGGTTTGCACCATATACTGTAACCTGGTCACCAACAAGTAAACCATGAGGGTTAGAGCAAGTAACTGTTGCAGATTGATTATTAACACCACCAAAAGTAATGCTAGTAACTTCGATCAGTTTTTTAACATTATACAACCAAGTAGTTAGTTCAGGAGAAGTTCCTGTTCCACCCAACTTAGAAACAGTGAGTTTATCACCAGGAAGATAATACGAACCAGTATCGGTCAGATTCGTTTGCTGAGCATCAACAATACCAACAACATTCAGAACAACTTCTTGTGCAGTTCCTTTGTTAATGAATACTTGGAAATTAGATGTTACTTCAGTAGCAGAATCCCAATCTTCAACAACACCGTTTCTACTTCTTGTGCATTCGATGAACTGGTTAAGGGATTTCTCTTTATACTGAACAACTTCAGAACCACCAATAATAAATTCGCCATTTCTCTCTGGCCAACCAATAGTAGAGTCAACTGTGATAATAGACTCTTCAGTGTCAAGAGGTTCTGCTAACTTAGTTTTATAAGGAACAACAAAGTTACCTACAATAGTTTCTTCGGAAAGAACTAATTCGTAAATTTCTACATCAGAAGTTTTGATGGAGATATAGTTTTCAACCAAAGCACTCGCTGCTTTGATATTAGGATCAGCAATATCTGCATCTTGCGTTAAAAGACCGTCTCTGATGTTAACAGGATTTCCGCTAACCAGAGTTGCACGCAGAATAGTATCGATAGACCATGTTGCCGCAGAGGGTTTAATGATCTGATCTTTAGGGTATGAAATACTTACCTGCTCACCATAGAGCAGTTTGAACAAGTAACTGATACTGAAAGAGGTTCCTTTTGCAGTATAAAAGTCTTTGATAGTCTTGATTGCCGTGCGAACGTCAATCTTCTTATAGTCTAATTCTGGAACATCAGGTAAAAACTGCTCTGTATATTTGTCCAGCAATCTCTTAACAAAGAGTGCATCAAGACATTTCACTTCAACATCTACAGCATGTGTTGATGCAGTAGTATTATTAGTGAATACTGCATTACCAGTCTCAGTATATGCAGTTACACCACTAGCAGCTCTAGCACAACCTACAAACTTTGCTTTATCATATCCAGATCCAACTTGATTTACAGTGAAACCAGTAACTTCGTTTAAACCAATTTCTGCTGCAGCAGTTGCTTCGGTTGGACTTTGAATAACAATTTTAGGAGGATTAGTTTGACTATATCCAGTTCCAAACTCATTAACATTAATATCCGTAATTCTACCATTAAAAATAGAAGCGGTTGCAGTTGCACCTGTTCCACCAATGAAAGTGCCCTGGTCATTAGTTCTATTATCTACAACGTAGACCGAAGGAATATCATCATATCCACTTCCACCACTTAAAAGTTCAATACCAACAACTCTACCATCACTGTCAACTTTGGTCTCAAGAACTTGAGCACCAACAGGATCAATAATTGCAATTCTAGGGGTAGTCTCATATCCCTGACCAGCATTTAAAATATTGATTGCTGTAATCTCACCACCAGTTACGACTGCCTCTAAAGCAGCTCTAATTGGATTAACTCCAGTTGGTTCATCGATATACACAGTAGGGACTGTTGTATATCCAAAACCACCATTGGTGATGGGAATAGTGCCAGTAATTTGACCATTAGTGACCGTAGGAGTGCCTAATGTAGCACCACCAGGTTGTCTAAATGTAATTCTAGGAGTAAACGTATATCCAGATCCAGATGTATCAATATCAAGTTTAGAAATTGAACCATCTACAACAGTTGCAGTTACAACTGCAGCGGTAGAACCAGGTTTTGTGGGTGTTTGAACCTGAACTACAGGAGGATTGGTTGAACTATAACCCTTACCACCATTAAGAAGAGTAATGGTCTTGATACCATTAACAAGGGCTTTTACAGACGCGCCACTGCCATTTTCAGAGTTGACAGAAACTTGAGGAGGATATTCAAATCTATAATTAGATCCATTTGCGTTAATGGATACACTCGATAATTCACCATTATCATTTACCCTAGAATAACCTACAGCACCAGAACCAAAAGACGGAATGGGTGCTTCAATAGAGTAAATGGACAAGAAACGACCATTCAGAGGTGCAGTTAAGAAAATAAACTGATCACCATCAATAAAGAAATCTACCTTAGGAACTAAAAGACGATTGTCATAAACGACAACCATATACTCATCAACAACTGCTTCATAGCGAGAACCATTTCTGGTCATGGTAAATTGTTTCTTACCCTCACCAAAAGACGTAGAAAGGTTGTCAATAGCTACAATAGTATTTTCAACAAAACCACTGAGATAAGTAATGTAAGTCGCAGACGCATCGTCTGCAGGAATTCTTGTTCTAGGGGCGTTAGTGAATACAATTTGAGTTCCTTCAACAGTGTAGTCAATATTAGGAACCAAAACTTCACCATAATTAGACACAATAAGGTGTTGTGCCGAAGGCGGAGCAATAGGACTATCTTGAGAAGTCAGATTGAATCTAACCGTAGTGCCATCAAATTCATTAAGAACAGAAGCAAGGTTAGTCCACTTTAATTTGACCTGCTCATAAGAAATGCCAGGACTGAGAGCAATATTAGGAGCGTGTTTTACACCCTCATAATAAATGACCTCATCACCAATCATGATCGTTCCGTCATTCTCTAAGAACGAATCAACACTCTCAACAATGATCTCGTCTTCAGTTAGAGATACATTTTCTACAATTTTTGTAGCACCGTCAAGAACATCGATATTCAACTTATCGATATCAAGATATGTCAGAAAATCATTAAGGATATTCTGACCTAAACCCGTCTTCTCTTGAGAACGATAGTAATATTCAATAAACTTATTGAATAAGGGATATTCGTTCCCAATAAAATCTGGAGTCTGAGAAACGATAGACTGAGAGACCTTATTGATATTCATCTACAACTTAGAAACAGGTTGATGTTGTTACGCCAGCATTTCCAATATCCCCAACAGTAATGGTTGTGGGGGTAGCATTAAAGGTTCCAGGCGTCAAACTATTTAGTGGGATTGTCGGGGGCGGTGGTGTTCCAACAGGGACAACAGTAATTTCTGGAGTAATCACATTAATGATTGTTCCAGGAGTAGAAGAAGGAATTGTAGAGACGTTTGCAGGAATAAACAGAACAGGAATAGAGAGATCTGTAGGAAGTGCATTCGTATCAATTACTGAACCAGCACCTGTTGTTGTATCAGTAACAGAAATGCCACTGGTAGGAATATTGACGCCAGCACCAATAACATTAATTGGACCGAAGCAGATTTCACCCGTAAGATAGTTAACAGTTCCTGCAGCATTATTAGTGTATACCTTTTTATTACCTGTGTTATAGAAAGTCCTCAAATTACCAAATCCATCATCCTCAAACTGTTGATCAACACCAGGTCTATCTGCTGTTCGGAAAGTTCCTGAAAGCAAAATAGGTTCTTTCTTACAATTACCATCAGTATTACTAGGATTGCTATCATACAGTTCAGAACCCGTAGCAATACAGTATGTGTTAGTTTGATTAGTAATTGGTTTAATATATCTCAACAAAGATAGTTGAACAGAGACATCACTGATGCTCTTGTCCGAAAGACTGACTGCTTTTTCAAATGCAGATGATCTAAAGGTAGAATTGAAGTTATTAATTTGAGTTTGAGTTGCCCAATCATTGATACCAGACTGAATGTTAGATTTGATATCAGATGTATTGGAAGAAGTGCCAGGATCATATTGTGCAAATACTTTTAAGTAAATGTAAATATCATCGGGGTCAATAATGACGGGATCAATAGATGCCATCGCATATTTCCTCAAATCAGTCGCAATCGACTTTTTAGTAGCATCATTAAGCAAAGAACCAGTTTTAGTTTTGATTGCGATGTATACTTTGCCGTAAATCGGTGGATTTAGAGAATCCCCGCCATATGCAACAACAGCATCAGCGTTAGAATAGATTTTTTTAGTAATCAGAGCATAATCTTGTGCAGTAACAGCACGATACTGAGAAGAGTAATATCTAGGAGCGTTATACTTGATAGATTCAACACTTTCTGCAGACGCACCAAGTTGAGACTTCTCTTTTACTTCAATAGTAAAAGCAGGAGAAGAATATGATCTCTGCAGGTTATCTGTTGCAGTTGTGATAATAGAAAAATTGCTAACTTCATTTGCTTCTGCACCAGAAGTCACCAAATACTCCAATACAACAACTTCACCGTCATTTAGTGCTCGTCCTGCAGTATTATCACCAAATTTCACTTCATATCTCATATCCTCACCTTCAGATAAGAAATATGCACGAGTTGTAGCAGTTAAATCGGTAATAGTCTCAGTAAGACTATACAAATCCGAATTCGTAGATGATTCATTCGGTTTTACCCTTACTGTAAGGGTTGAAATATCCGCATCTTCCGAAGGAACCTTAAAAACTTGATTTCCAAACGTATTTACAACATAATTGAAGGTAACTAGACTACCCTCTTCAACTTTTACATTATCAAAGACAGCAATACCCGTTGTAACGTCTACTGTTGCAGTAATGTCTTGTAAAATATTGAAAATATAGTTACCACCAGATACAATAGCACCTTTTTGGATTGTAGCACTAGTTGGATACGAACCGTTTGTCTGTAAGGTCTGTAAACTTAGTTTCAGACATGCTTTAGACGAAACGATAGAACGAGGAACGTAATTTAAGAGTTTTGCGATATTTACAACATTATCTCTAACTGTTGCGGAAGGCAAAAACACTTCATTCAATGCCATGTTAGCATTGAACGCACTATAGTAACTATTATATGCTAAGGTATCAATCAAATACGATAATGCAGACCCATCAAAGTCATAATCAGTAAACTCATCCCGAGTTCTTAGGTATGACTTAATAGAGGCTTTAATATCCTCAAAATCTAATGCTGTTAGGTTATTTGGTTGCATTATTCAGGTCTCTGTAAAACGAACTCGATACTTTCTACTATAGGAATACCAACGATAGTATATTCAATAGTCACATCAAATGTATTTCGTTCAAAATTTGCTCTGACATCAACTAACGTAAGTGATACACGAGGTTCAAAGTTAGTAATGGTATTTATTAGTTCTTCTTTAATTGCATCACTAGTAAAACTGTCAAATGGTTCAAAAAGTAATTGACTTACTTGAGAACCAACAGACGGAGCAAATGGTTTTTCACCAGGAACGGTCATAACCAAATTCTTGATTGCCTGCTTAATGGCATTATCGTTTTTCACGATTGCAGCGTCATCAGTAAAACTGTTTTTTGACATGCCAATCGCGAGATCAACGAATGAACGTGATTTCTTTTGCGAAGTTCCTTTTACGTTCTTTAATGCCATTTAAAGCAGGCGGTTACCATATGTATTTATCGACCTTGACCGCGATAGCGTTTCTTTGCGTTGTTACGACTGGTAGCAGCATACTTAGTATGCTGTCCTGATCCTTGACGAGTCTTTTTCGGAATCGAATCAATAAAGGTCGATCCAGAAAGAGACTTTTTCATTTTTGCCATAGTTAAATTCCAATAAAAACGTTAGGACTACACCCAGTTACTACTGAAGTGCATGGAAAGGCGATTGAAAGGTCACCCAGAGGGTCACCAAAACGCCCTGCACGACGCCCATTGATCCAAACTGACTTACTGGTAGCAAACAGTTTTCTCTGGTGTCCTGTAGGTGCTTCTCTGCCCCCAGCAATGCCCTTGGTGCACCACCAACCAGGTGTATTCACCGTTGTGGCACATTGATAACCAATAGACGTTGTAGTAAGTTGTGTTGGGGTTGGATGTGGAGTAAGCATGTCCTGGTCAACAATCGGGAATAGATTATTGATAAAGACAGTTCGGATACCAGTAAGAGGATTCAGGGGTAACTGTGGTGTAGGTGGCCATATTAGCACACTATTCATCAAAGTAACAGTCTTTGGTTTAATAGCAGGTAACAATGGTGGGTGTGGGCATGGGGACAAAGTTCCACCACCTAATCCAGGATGATGAGATCCACCGACACCAGTTCCGTGTCCGCTATCGTTTCCAGAGTAGATTGCTGCTCCTGTTCCTGCTGCCATTACGTTATTGTATAAGGATTACCATATGCTTCACCTGCTGCAGCAGCATCTTGCGCTGCTCTAGACAAATCATGAAATATAGTCATGTCACCACTGATAGTCCATGACTTACATCCAGGTCCCAAAAGAGAGGACATAGTATATGATGTTGTAGTAGTGGATCCATCAGCATTATTTGTCGTCCCACCAGGTGTTGTAGCTGGTGCATTACAAGTAAAATGAGCACATCCCTCATTTACTGGTGTCATGGACAACGTAACACTAATCGAAGTCTTCTTTGCAGGATCTGCGCGATACTGGGTCATTAAGTATTTAGTATAAGTAGACGCTTCTGGTAACTCGGAAAATGGACCTTGAGTAGTTTCTACAAATGATTCCTTATAATTGGTATATTCGGGGATTACATCTTGAATAATATTTTCGATAGAATCATTACGCTCTTTCTGAGTTCTGATGAATTCGTTGAGCATAAGTTCCTTAGTTTCATTTTCCAACACGGAATTATCCATAAAACTAAGATCGTATCGTGCTTGAATAGACTCACGCAACTTTTCTGCAGACTCTCTACTATATCGTCTTTGAGGAAGAGGTTGAACTCTCCTTCTGTCAGGATCTAACTTAATTTCAACCGTAGGTTTTGAATTATCAATGGTTACAGAGGCAGGAGCAGCATTATATGAGTCTGAAAGTCCGTCAATATCCGCTTGAGTAACCTCTGGATAGTCTTTAAACACTTCACTACCAACGGTTTCATTAAATTCACTGATGATTTTAGTAATTGTGTCGGATTCAATGCCCAATTCAACCAATTTTTTATAAGTATCAGGCGAAAATGCCGATAATTCCGTAGGATCTACCGTATTACGCGATGGTTTTGGAATAGATCTTCCCAATTCAGCATTTCTTTGATCAAAAGTGGGATCAATAGCACCAGTATCGCGAGTTTCGCTTAAAGCTTCGTAATTATTGATAATAAACAGTTGTGGAGGGTTGTCTGAATCGTATCCAGCGCCAGCATCCGTGATTTCTACTGCTGTCATAACGCCACCAGAGAAAGTTGCCTCAACTTTTGCTTGTTTTCCCGAAGTAATTGTCGGTGCAGTGATAACTACGTTCGGAGTTTCTTTAATTTCGTCCCAACCTGCACCACCATCCGTAATTGTAACACCTGATACGCGCCCATTTGTCACTGATACGGTCGCTTCTGGTTGTTTTACACTATCATAAGTGTTTGGCGCGGTCTTACTAACGTCTGCAGTCACAAATTGCATGGATTTATCGGAAAATTCATACTTTCCAAACAAAATTGCGCGGTCTGGAATGCCAAAACCCGCTACAGTAGTGATAACGTGCGCTCTATTTGACGTATATTGCGTATCTTTTGCAAAATTACTACCAGAACCGTCCAAATACGCGACGTGATATGGAAAATGTTGCTCATCCATGTGGAGAACGCGGGTGATTGAGTGTCCATTAATGGTGTCACCAGTTCTCAACACGTCAAAACCAGGACTTTCCGACACTGCATTCACTGGTCCAACCGTTTTAATACGCAATGTAACCGTAAAAGTGGTAGAAGTGGTGTCTGGATGGACGTGTTCGTAGGTAAGATTGAACGTATCATTCACAGCATACCCTGTTCCAGGACTTAGAATCTCTGTAATCTCCCATTCAGTGCCATTAAACACCGTAGAAGCGCCTGAATCATCGTAATTAGGGCGAATTCTTACTTTTACACGAAATCCTTCCTTAGGAAGATTACCATCTAACTCAAAAACAATGAAATCATCTACAGATTCTTCACCAGTTTGCCATGTATTTTGACTGGTGATATATGTAACACCTTCTAGATCATCCTCATTCCATACATCAGTGTATGTTACACCATCATATGACATCTCAAGGTCCACCACGCCATTCGGCAACTGTGTGGATAATGCATCATAACTAAATGCTACTTTATAACTTGTGGTTCCAAACCCGAACAACGTGGGGTGCGGGCAGTCGGGGTCGCCCGTATAGTCA
>CEPT01030040.1_pt1 | contig 17459 bp, 8 predicted proteins | sample 356221 | NCBI WGS metagenome assembly CEPT01 (sample SAMEA2620081, study PRJEB7988) | marine metagenome | isolation source: saline water (ENVO:00002010), including | reverse complement strand
ACCACCTGCACCACCAGCAACTATGAGGTATGTGTAAGTGTATTCATTAGTTTTATTTTGTAGGTCAGACATAGAAATAGCACCACTAGGAATCCCTGCCAAACTTCTTACAGGTGCTGAACCCATATTGATTTGTGCTGAAGGTGAGTTACCTAGTTCTGCATTTACATTTGATAACCCTATTTGACCACTTGGTGTTGCCATTTTTTATTCTCCTATCTTTTCTTTAGCTCGTTAACTTCGTCTGTTAATTCTTTAACAGCTTCAATTAATACTGAAACTAATCTATCATATTTAACTGCCTTAATGCCGTCTTTTCTTGTAGCGACAACTTCTGGCATAACTTTTTCTACATCCTGAGCGATAACTCCAACGTCTCTTTTTCTTACAAAGTATCCGTCTTCACCACCTTTTGATTTGATGAAACTATCTTTCCAATCAAAGAATACACCATTAATCTTCTTAATCATTTCAAGTGGAGAAGGAATGTTTATAATGTTTTCCTTAAGCGCCACGTCTGAACTGTAGAAGGCAGTAATGTCGTTAGTTGCTCTTAACTCACCAGCAGTACCTGAAGCAGCAGTATTAAGACCTAAACTGTCTAACTGTACATCATTACCATCTGTTGTGTTTGATACAACAATTGTACCTGCTTGAGTTGGCATAGTTAGTGTAATATCACTAGTTGGGTTACCTGGTGCAAGTGTAGTTTCAAAGGAATCATCTGTAGAACCTTCAAATACTATATTACCAGTTAATGTACCAACGTTTGTGATTGCTGTTAAATTACCTGATGTGATAACAGTACCAGTAGCGTCTGGGAAAGTAATTGTTCTATCTGCTGTTGGGTCTGTTACCGCAAGAGTTGTTTCAAAACTGTCTGCTGTACTTCCTTCAAATACAATGTTACCTGTATTTGTTAAAGATGTTACCGTAGCAGCACCAGTATTTAATGTTGATGAACCGTTATCTATGTTACCAAAACCTGATGTGATTGAACCTGCGTTTAAAGCACCACTCTCTACTAGGTTAGACATGTTAGTGATTTCACTAGCAAAGTAAGTTGCGAAAGTTTGTACTTTAGTTTGTCTCATAGTACCACCATCGTTGGTTACGATACCATCATCATCAGCAACTGCTGTTGTACCTACTGAGGTACCACCGTCAGAGGTTGTGTTTATCTCTGCTGGTGTAGCAGAAATTGCGTCTGTTGAAGCAGCACTAAATGGTTGTAAAGTACCGGCAACGTTTGCAATATTAACTGCTCTGTCTGCTGTTGGGTCTATAACACTTAAAGTTGTTTCAAATGAATCCGCTGTTGAACCTTCAAATACTATATTTGGAGATACAAGACCACTTGTTGCTGTTATAGTTGTACCTTGTACTGTACTAGTTGATGTAATTGCACCACTACCTACTGTGCCAGCAAATGTGACGTTAGCACCTGCGAATGTAGCAGCAGTAGTTGAAGAACTACCAGATTTAATTACTAACTCACCTGAACTATTTGATAAATCACCAAAAGTAGTACCACCATCTTTTAGAATGATATCTGCACCATCAGCGTCTAAGATAATATCTGTAGAAGCGTCTAGTGTGATAGCACCTGAAGCATTGTTAATTTGTGCAATTGTAGGTGTTGTAAGTGTTTTGTTTGTTAATGTATCAGTTGTATCTTTTAGAACTACAGTACCAGTTGCGTTTGGTAATGATATTGTTCTATCTGCTGTTGGGTCAACTGTATTCAATGTAGTCTCAAAACTGTCATCAGTAGCACCTTCAAATACGAAAGCATTTTGGATACTAACTGTTGTTGAATCCACAGTTGTAGTTGAACCTGAAACTGTTAAGTTACCTGCAACGGTAACGTTTGCACCAGACATTGTAAGTGCCGTTGTTGTACCTGATTTAATAATCAAGTTACCAGACGTGTTCGTTAATGAACCAAAAGTTGTACCTGCGTCTTTTAACGTGACATCACCGCCATCAGCGTCTAATATAATATCACCAGGTGCGTCTAAAGTCACATCTGTTGAACCATTAAGTACAAAATCTAATACTGTAGTACCACCATCTTTCATTGTGATGTTAGCACCGTCAGCGTCTAATACTATGTCTGTAGTTGCGTCTAATGTTATTGTTGAACCACTATCTATTTCTGCAATAGTTGGTGTAGTTAAAGTCTTATTTGTAAGTGTCTGAGTAGTATCCGTACCAACTAGTGTAGTAGTTGCGTCAGGAATAGTTACCGTTCTATCTGCTGTAGCGTCAGCGGCAGTCACAGTTGTTTCAAAACTGTCTGCTGTTGCGCCTTCAAATACTATAGAACTGTCTGATAAAGTCAGACCTGATACTGTTGGACTGGTTAGGGTTTTGTTAGTGAGCGTTTGTGTCGCTGTGTTTGTTGTTACCTCAAAACCACCAGCAGTTGAACCGTCATGTACTCTAAGAGTATCTAATGTGGTATCTACACTTACCTCACCAACAGAGCCTGTAAAACTGTTATTTTGTGACGTTGTTCCTCGTCTTAGTTGTAAAGCTGTTGGCATTATTCTCTCCTAATTATTCTAATATTTATATCTATTTATCAATCTTCTCATTCTATTATGCGACACTTCCTAAATCTACAGTCACAACTGAACCTCTAGGTTCCATGTGGTCGTAAATGTCTGCAATAGGAACTGAAAAAGCATCCACAATACTTTCAAATGGCGTCTCACCACCTGCTAAGTCAACGTTACCTGAAGCTGCAGGATGGTCGACTATAGTTGATTCCGGAAATGCTGTATCGCTTGTTAATGCTACTGTACCTGTTCTATTAGGTAAAGTAAGTGTTCTATCAGCAGTTGGGTCTGTGACTTGTAAAGTAGTCTCAAAACTATCTGCTGTTGAACCTTCAAATACAATGTTACCACCAACTGTTAAGTTAGTAATGCTTGGACTTGCGTCTAAAGCAATTGAAATATCATTGTTTGAAACTGTTGTAGTGATATTACTACCACCTGTGAAATTTAATGTATCTGTCGCAAGCGCTACGGCGTCATCTGACCCACTATCTGCACCTACTGTTAAACTAGTTGTAATTGAGGCAGTAGACATGGCAGTAATTAAACCTTTGCCATTTACTGTCACTATAGGTATCGCTGTTGAACTACCAAAAGCACCTGTATTTGAATTTACTGTTGCAAGTGTTAATGCACCAGATGTTGCTACAGTAGCGTCTCCACTAAACATACCGTGAGTTATTACTGTACCAGTTGCATTTGGTAATGTGATTGTTCTATCTGCCGTAGGGTCCGTCACAGTCATAGTTGTTTCAAAACTATCTGCCGTACTACCCTCAAATATGATTGAACTATCAGATAAAGTTAAACCTGAAACTGTTGGACTTGTTATCGTTTTATTTGTTAATGTGTCTGTTGTATCTCTTGCTACAAGTGTTCTTGTACCTGTTGGCAATGTAATTGTACCTGAGTTAGATATAGTTGAGATAACAGGTGTTGTTAACGTTTTATTTGTTAATGTTTGTGAACTTGCTAAACCAACGAGTGTATCACTTGTTGTTGATGGTAATGTAAGTGTAATATCAGCAGTTGGGTTACCTGGTCGTAGTGTTGTTTCAAAACTATCGTCACTTGAACCTTCAAATACTAAGTCACCAGAAATAGTACCACCAAATGTTACCGTATCTGTAGCAGCGTCACCTAAAGTAATATTACTATCACCCTCAGTTGTTCCTGTGACTGTTAAGTTACCTGCAATGGTAACGTTTGCGCCACTCATAGTCATGGCAGTAGTTGATGATGAACTAGATTTAATTACTAGTTGTCCAGATGAGTTAGTAAATCTACCAAACTCAGTACCACCATCTTTTAAGATAATGTCTGCACCATCAGCGTCTAATATGATATCAGCTGCACTATCAAGTGTTATATCACCAGAAGGTGGTGAAATACTTGAAATGTTTAAGTCTGACGTAAATTCTAAGGCAGAAGCACCAGAATTAACTTGTAAAAACTGACCTGCTGTGCCTAATGATGATAAACCTGTACCACCGTGTATAAAACCTACTGTTTCACCTGATTGAAACTCTGCTAATCCAGTAGCGTTTCCGCCACTATCAAAGACCGTACGAATTGGAACTTTATCTGCCATATGACTATTTATATCCTTTTGTTGTTAAAACGAAAATAATGCTCTCTCCTGTGTCGTTATTGATGAACCATCAGTTTTTGTGAAGTCATCAAATATTCTGTCTGAACGACCTGCAGCCTTCATAACAAAAGTCTTGGCTGCGGATGCAAGACCTCCTGCTTTTGTAAATAAAGGCACGTCTTTTACAACGATACCTGTTACCGTATCTGCGGAAGGAATAAGTTTTGTACCTACTTTGGATTCTGCAGGTAAGACAACTTTATCACTTTCTGCTGTAATTTGGGAATCACCTAAGAAGATTGTTGAACCTGAGACATGCAATTCTGCCCATTTAAGTGAAGAAGTACCTAGTTTATATGTGTCGTTTGTTTTAGGTACAAAATCACTTGCAACTCTACCAGTAAATGTTATATCATCACTTGTTGCGTCACCAAGTGTAGTATTACCTGAAACTGTAAGTGATGTTAATGTACCAACACTTGTAATATCTGATAAGTTACCTGATGTGACAATAGTACCAGATACGTTAGGCATTGTAATTGTTCTATCTGCTGTAGGGTCTGTGACTGTAAGTGTTGTTTCAAATGAGTCCGCCGTAGAACCTTCAAAGATAATATTACCACCCATTGTTAAGTTTGTGATACTTGGACTTGCGTCTAAGGCAACAGCAATATTATTATTACTTACAGTTGTTGTAATATTATTACCACCTTCAAAGTTTAGTGTATCTGTTGCCAGAGCAACAGCGTCATCTGACCCACTATCAGCACCAACAGTAAGTGAAGTTGTAATACTGGCAGTTGAAATAGATGTGACAAGTCCTTTTGCGTTAGCAGTTATAACTGGTATCGCTGTTGAACTACCTGTGGCACTCGTATCTGAATTTACTGTTGCTAGTGTTAACACACCAGAAGTATTCATAGTAGCGTCGCCAGACACCATCGCTGTGACTGGTACAGTACCACCAGTTGTAGGTAGTGTGACTGTAATATCACTAGTTGGATTACCTGGTGCTAATGTTGTTTCAAAACTATCGTCTGTACTTCCTTCAAAGACAAGATTGCCAGTAATTGTACCACCAAATGATACAGTATCACCAGAAGCGTCACCAAGTGTAATTGTAGAACCGTTAGCAGTTGCGTTACCTGTGACTGTTAAGTTACCTGCAATCGTAGTATTCGCACCAGACATTGTAAGGTTTGTTGTTGTAGAACTACCAGAGGCAATTCTTAACTCACCACTATTGTTAATGAAACGACCAAATTCTGTGCCGTCATCTTTTAAAATAATATCTGCACCACCAGCGTCAAGTGTAATATCACCTGCACTATCTAATTCTATTGTTGAACCATCTATATGTTCTATAACAGGTGTTGTTAATGTTTTATTTGTTAATGTATCAGTTGTATCTTTTAAAACAATTGTACCTGTTGCGTTTGGTATTGTGACCGTTCTATCTGCTGTTGTTGGTTCTGCTACGGCAAGAGTTGTCTCAAAACTATCCTCAACATCTCCTTCAAAGACAATGTTATTGTCTAGTGTAATACTTGTAAAGTTACCAGGCGTAGCACCACCGGTTACGTCTGTTAAAAATGCAACTGTACCAGAACCATTTTGGAATGTGATTGTTCTGTCACCAGTTGGGTCTGCTACGGTTACGGTTGTCTCAAAACTATCTGCTGTGCTACCTTCAAATACTATAGAACTGTCTGATAATGTTAAACCTGAAACAGTTGGACTTGTTAAAGTTTTGTTTGTAAGTGTTTGTGTAGACGCTAAGCCAACTAGTGTATCACTTGCGCTTGACGGCAACGTAAGTGTAATGTCACTAGATGGATTACCTGGTGCTAAGGTCGTTTCAAAGCTGTCGTCAGTAGAACCTTCAAAGACAAGATTACCTGTGATTGTACCAGTTAAAGCGATTGTATCTGTAGCAGCGTTACCTAAAGTAATTGTACTACCTTGTGTTGTAGATGTTCCTACTACTGTAAGATTACCTTCTACTTGTACATTAGCACCAGACATTGTAAGTGCCGCTGTAGAACTTGAACCTGATTTAATGACTAACTCACCTGAACTATTACTCAATCTACCAAACTCAGTACCATCATCTTTTAAAATAATATCTTGTTCGCCTGCGTCTAATACTATATCTGTAGCAGCGTCTAAAGTTATGGCAGCATTGGAATCTATTTCTGCAATAACAGGTGTTGTAAGTGTTTTGTTTGTAAGTGTTGCTGTGTCATCTTGTAAAACAATTGTGCCAGTTGCATTTGGTAGTGATATAGTTCTATCTGCTGTAGGGTCAACTGTTGTTAAAGTTGTTTCAAAACTATCATCAGTCGCACCTTCAAATACAAATGCATTTTGTATATTAACTGTTGTGGAATCTACTGTGGTTGTAGAACCTGAAACTGTTAAGTTACCTGTGACGGTGACATTACCAGCGGCAGTAATATTAGCACCACTCATTGTTAAATTAGTTGTTGATGATGAACCAGACTTGATAACTAATTCACCAGATGAGTTTGTTAATCTACCAAACTCAGTACCGTCATCTTTTAAAATAACGTCTGCACCACCAGCGTCTAATGAAATGTCTTGTACAGCGTCTAATGTAATACCACCTGTACCAACTATTGTTGCAATTGTAGGACTTGTTAGTTGTTTATTTGTTAGTGTCTCACTACCAGTTAATGAAACAAAACTATCTGATTGTAAAGCACTATTAAATTCTGTTAAACTACCTGTTAAAGTATTGTTTGCTAAATCAATTGATTTGTTAGTTAATGTATCCGTAGTTGCTTTACCAACAAGGGTGTCTGTAGCATTTGGTAATGATACTGTTCTATCTGCTGTTGGGTCTACTACTGCTAAAGTTGTTTCAAAACTGTCTGCTGTGCTACCTTCAAATATGATTTCATTAATTGCAGGACTTGTTAATGTTTTGTTTGTAAGTGTTTGACTACCTGTTAATGTTGCAACTGTACTATCAATTGCAAATGAAATTTGATTATCTGAAACTGTTGTATCAATACCAGTACCACCATCAAATGTTAATGTATCAGTTGCTAATGCAACACTATCATTTGAACCACTATCAGCAGCGACTGTTAAAGAAGTTGTAATTGACGCCGTTGAAACAGCAGTGACAAGTCCTTTTGCATTGACGGTTACAACTGGTATTGCCGTTGTACTACCAAATGAACCTGTATTAGAATTGACTGTCGCCAATGTTAATGCACCAGACGTTGCCATTGTAGCGTCGCCACTTACCATTGCCGTCACAGGAACTGTACCTGTTGTTGTAGGTAAAGTTATGGTAACATCATCACTTGGATTACCTGGTGTTAATGTTGTTTCAAAACTATCGTCTGTACTACCTTCAAATACTAAGGTACTTGAAGAAACAACACCAGTAAAATTTGGATTTGTAATTGTTGGTGAACTTAAAGTTGCACTATTAATTGTTGGACTTGTTAAAGTCTTATTCGTTAATGTTTCTGTACCTGTAAGTGAAACAAAACTATCACCTTGTAAAGCAGAGTTAAATTCTGCCAAAGTACCTGTAATAGTATTACTATCTAAATCAATTGTTTTATTTGAAAAGGTAATTGTGCCACTTGTAGCAAATGTTTTAATACTTTCACCAGAGTGTAAACTTGTTGATGTTGCATTGGTATCATTAAAACTATCATCATCTGTTATTCCACCAGATACAAATTTACCTGAAGAAGTTGCATATTGTAATATAGCACCATCAGGTAATACGGAAGTTGTGACGTTAGTTAAATCACCTAATGATGTGACACTGGTTACTGCACCGCCTGACGCCGGTACTGTGACTGATACCTTTTGAGGACCTGCACTATTAGTTGATGTTATCTTTGCTTTAATTGCCATAATACCCCTAAATTATGACATAATATATTAGCGAGTGACATTTGGACTCACCGTGACGGTGCCTTGTAAAACTCTTGTAACCGTACTATCACTTGACGTAACCTCAGTATCATACACATATCTTCCTTCTTCCAGATTGGCGGTTTGTGTTGGAGTAAGGGATAGTGTAATTTGACCTAATGTTCTATCTGCACTAAAAGCGATAGTAAAGGTCGCTGAAGCTGAACTAGACGAGTAAGATTTTCGTATTTGACTTGCTGCTGTATAATCAGTCAAATCAAAGACCGTATCGTCTTCGTTGTAAAGTGTTATCGTACTTGAAAAAGAAGCACCTTGTTCAATCAATAAATTTGTTAATGCCGCCATATTTTGTTCCTTATGGGACTATTTATATAAATTTATTTCTTTTCTTCAGGTTTGTCTTTATTTTCTTCTTTAAATTTTTCAGCTTCTGCTTTGATAGTTCCAGTATAGTAGTTCATAAGAACGTCTATTTTCTCAATCTCTACTTCGTGTTGAACTCTTTGTGCTTTCAATCTGTTATATTGTTCAGCGTGAATTTTACCTTTTAATGTAAGATTTTCAACCTCAACACTCTCAGATTTCGCTTGTGCATTATCAGCCATATTGTCTCCTATTATTTAATTTTTGATTGCAATTCTTTAATCGCTTGTAAAAGTAAAGGTACTAGTCTGTCGTATTTAATTGCTTTAATACCATCTTTACGAGTACCAACAACTTCTGGTAAGACTGCTTCAACTTCCTGAGCAATAAGACCTACATCATGTTTTCTCATAAAGTATCCGTCTTCACCACCTTTACTTTCTATATAGTCATCTTTCCAATCAAAGAATACACCTCTGATTTTATCTATCATATCTAAAGCAGATGGTATCTCTACAATGTTTTCTTTGAGTGATACGTCTGAACTATAAAAGGCAGTTATATCATTTGTTGCTCTTAACTCACCAGCAGTACCAGAGGCAGCAGTATTCAATCCTAAACTATCTAGTTGAACATCATTGCCATCATCCGTATTAGAAACAACAACTGTACCTGCTTGAGTTGGTAATGTAATTGTAATATCTGCTGATGGATTACCACCTCTAAAAGTAGTTTCAAAACTATCTGCTGTAGTACCCTCTAAGATTAAATCACCTGAAAAGATACCAGACGTAGCAGTAATTGAACTATTAAATGTGGCAGCACCTGCTTCAGACATATCTAAAGTTAATGCTGTAATCCCTCCACCACCATCATTACCTGTAAATTTAATATCTTTATCTTGTACAATAGAAGTAATTAATACATCACTTGAAGAATTAGATATTGAAGCAAAGTGTGTGCCATCATCTTTAAACATTACATCAGCACCATTAGCGTCTAAGATAATATCTGTATCTGCATCCAACGTAATTGTAGAAGCACTATCTATCTCAGCAATTACTGGAGTTGTCAATGTTTTGTTTGTAAGTGTATCAGTTGTATCTCTACCAACAAGGGTGTCTGTTGCGTCAGGTATTGTAATTGTTCTATCTGCTGTAGGGTCTGCTACAGTTATTGTTGTCTCAAAACTGTCTGCTGTTGCACCCTCAAATAAGATTGAATTACCACCTGTGATTACTGCAACTGTACCTGTTAAATTAGGTATTGTTACCGTTCTATCTGCTGTTGGGTCTTCTACAGTTAAAGTTGTTTCAAAACTGTCAGCAGTAGCACCTTCAAATACTATTGCACCAGCAGAGTTGGCAGTACCAGTAAATGATGGATTTGAAATCGTTGGTGTATTGATTGTTGGACTTGTTAAAGTCTTATTTGTTAATGTGTCTGTAGTATCTTTTAAAACAATTGTACCTGTTGCGTTAGGCAAAGATATAGTTCTATCTGCTGTTGGGTCTACCGTTGTAAGTGTTGTCTCAAAACTATCGTCTGTTGCACCCTCAAACACAAATGAGTTTTGAATACTAACTGTTGTTGAATCCACAGTTGTCGTTGTACCAGAAACAGTTAAGTTACCTGCGATAGTGACGTTAGCGCCACTCATAGTCATAGCAGTAGTTGTACCTGATTTAATAATTAAATTACCAGATGTGTTTGTAAGACCACCAAAAGTAGTACCACCATCTTTTAGAAGTATATCACCACCGTCAGCGTCTATTGTAAAGTCGCCAGTTGTATCTATTGTGGCAATGTCTGGTGTTGTAAATAAATTAGCGATAGTCATTTCTTTTAGAGCGCCTGCGTCAGCGTCTCTAATAACGATACTATCTGTTGTTGCTGGAGCAGCACCTAAATCTGTTTGGTCAGAAATAAAAGAAGCAGAGAAAGGTGTTACCTCACTCTCTAACTCATTCATTGCCGCTACTAGGTTACTTGCACTAATAGTGGAACTTAGAGTTGATATATCTCCAAAGTCTGTTGCTGATAGAGTATTAAAAGTTGTTCTTAATTGTTCTATCGTTGCTGTCGCTGCTACTGTTCTTGCTGCCATATTATTTTACCAATTTTAATAAAAGTCCTTTTATTTCAGACATTTCTTGTTTTAAATTATTTATATCTCTTACCGCATTTCTTAAATCATTACTAGACTGTCTTGCCTCTTTAATACGATTAATATGTATTTGATATGCATTTCTGTCCGTTTGTATAATGCCATTAGAATTTGTATCTCTCACAATACTTCTATGACCTTCTACTTTTAAATAACTCATACTATACTGCTAACGCAATCGCTCTCATATCTGTGAGACGTGGAGGATATGCTGGGTTAGTTCCTTTCATTACTATTTTAATTTTAAATGATACAAACTCATTGATACCGGATTCATTAAATTCATAATCTGAGAAATCTAGTTTATAGTTTTGATTGTAAGGTGATTGACTTCTACCTTCAGCACTAACAGCCGTATTTGCTTGTGTTAATTGAACGTAAGGTATATCTTTCATTTCTCTATCATCACCTTCAAACTTAACTTTTCTATATACTTCAATTGAAGATGTTGGGAATACACTTGCAGCCAATCTTACATCTAAGGCTGTAGATGGATTCTCTAACTGTATTTCTTTTGTAATATATTTTGCAGCCACACTACCACCAGTTGGGTCTGTTTCTGCAACGAAACCTGTTCTATTGCCACTCGTTGGACTATCTAATCTATTGTGTGTACAGTAAATATTTGTTCTTGCTAAGTCAATAACTGGACTGACGTTTGCATTTGTAGAAAGCAAAGTAATATTATAGAACAATGATTTAGTACCAGACAAGTGAGTTGTTTCATTAATACCACTTGCTACTGTTCTTGCACTTGTAAAGTAATAGTTTTCGTTTGGTACAATACTTGTAAATGCACTATCAGTAGAGTAAGATGTTTCAGTACCATCAATTGATGTTGTACTTGTTGTCTTAATACTGTGTGCTGATGTTGTATCTGGGAATATCATAGTACCAATCTTAGGCATAACACTTTCAAAGGCACGGTCTTGCGTTGCAACCACAGTTGTACCACCAACACTACCAGTTGATGTTGCCGGGTCACCAGTTAATGTAATTGTATATGAATCCTCAGTCACGTTGCCTACATCATGTGTGCCATTAATCACACTACCTTGAATACCATTGTAATCAGTTGTAGAACCTAAACCTGATATTGTAACCTTACTAGGTTTGTTATCATTCATGCCATGATGTGCATGATTGATTTTAATAATGTTAGGATTACCACCAAATGTTGTACCAGAACCTGCCGTACTGTTTGTTTCAATAGGGTTGTTGTCTAGTGTTTTACTTGCAAGAGCGTCATTTGTTAATGATAATGTACCTGTTGTATCAGTTGTAAATGCCGCTTTGTGTAATGTAATTTTTAAATCTTCCATTTGGTCTTCTGTCCATAGTTTTGCATTTTGCGAACGGAACAATGAACCAAATAAAGGTTGTTGTGTCACTCGTCTTGTACCACCAACGTCTGTATCACCTAATCTACTTACCCATGCTTTGTATTTTTGACTGTTTGGTTTTAATACAATTGCATATTCTTTTCCACCTTGTAGATATACAGGTGATGGGAATGTTACCGTAGTGGCAGACGAAGCGTCTGAACTTGTATTAACTGAACTTGATTGTACAGTTACCTCAGAAAAAGGAATTATTCTTCTACCAGGTCTGCTGTTGATTGTTTCTACTAGATAAACTTTAATTGGTATAGTATCATCTTTTTCTTCAAAGTATAAATCAACTTTAGTTAAGAACACACCTTCATTGTTATCAATACTGAATGTTTGTGCTAATGGGTCTGGATTAGGATTATCAGGTGTGAATGATGAAGCGATTGAGAAGTTATCTGTTGTTCTTCTTTCTTCTCGTTCAGACACCGTTCTTGTTTGTATAACTGGCACCCTAGTTGATTGTATAGTTTCCTGTGTTGTTGTTTGCAAACCACGAGCAGAATATGTCGCTTGTGCAAATGTATCAACATCATTATCTGTTGAACTGTTTGTTGATGAACTTGTTAATCTGAATATTCTATCACCTGTTCTAAATCTTTCAGTTGATGTATTTGGTATTGTAAATGTACCTGTGACTGAACCAACTGAGTTAGTCACTAAGTTGCCACCTAAAACACCACCATCTGGTGTCACATGCGAGGTTACTGCAACATTATCAAAGAAAGGGAAAACTTTTGTATTTGGTTTTAATCTTGTACCTGTGAATGTAATTGTTTGAGAACGAATGAAAGGTATAAATGCAACATCAACTATTCTATCACCAAATGATTGTCTTATAACATTGTTACCTGCAATCTCTCTTGTAATACCTGTTCTTGTTCTTGTTTGTATATCACCTGACGCTGTGGTTGTTTCTCTACCACCACCAACTCTACGAGTGGTTGTAGACGCCCAACGACCAGACCAGTTTGTTTGCCAGTTGTTCCAAACTGTACCTAAATTATTTGAACCACCTGCAAGACTAGTCATTGTATCAAATAAGTTGTTATCATTTACAATTAAATCAGGTCTTCTAGTTGTATCGTACCACTCATCAACATCTGGTGTTAATGTAATATCACCTTGGTACTGGAATACTAAGAATGGATTACAATTAACTGATTTAGTGGCGTAAGGGTTTTTAGTTAATTCTGCATGTGAATATGGTAGTGTAATTAAGTCACCTGTTTTTTGATAACCTGCCGTTGTTCTTTCAGCGTCTGTATCATTACTTGCTAACTCAATTAATTTTACCATGTCAGTATGGTGTTCAGGTCTTAACTCACCTTCATCCATATCAACTGAACATTTATACTCAGTAGATAAAGTATCACCAACATTGTGACCTTTGAAACTATCTACTACAATACCATTTTTAAATCTATCTAAACCTGTAGCTGCGTCTTGTATTTGTGTATTGATTGCTTGTTGTTCTAACAAAGACAATTGAGTATAGTATTCTATATTCTTAATTCTTGTTTCTAATTTACCAATGTCTCTCATTGTATAACGTCTGTTATCAACAACGGTTACATCTACATCACTTGTATTAAATGTATAAGGTGGTAAACTTAAATAGTATAACGCCATAGCGTCATCAATTGCTTCTGGTCTTTGTGGGTCAATTGCAGGCGTACCTTTTGCCTGTTTAAACTGTCCGTCTTTTGTGACGAAGATACCATCTATTCTACTTAAATAAAATTCAAAATCAAGTGTTGCGTCTGAACTAGGTTTTGGCATATCAACAGCAGATGAGCCTGCAGCTGTATAATCTTTTGCACCTATACTATCTACTGCACCAAATCCTACAACACCAGAACTATCTGATACTCTAGGTCTAAAGTCTATAGCGTCTCTTAATTGTATTCTACCTTTTGATGGACTATCAAAAGTTGGTATTGCGTCATAATCTACAACACCAGAATAACTATCTACTGAGAAGTAATCACCACTACCATGTGTAAAGTAATTAAATGTAATCAGTAATCTACCAGTTGGCGTTTGAGCGCCATCTTTTCTTACTATTCTACCAATGTCATAGAAACTATCTCTTTGACCATTGTCTAATGTAAATCTGTCTGTGATATCAGTATGACTTGTTGTTGCAGCCGTACTAAAATCAGGTGACATGTAGACACTTGTTAAGGCGAATATATCTGCCTTACCTAAGCTAATAGTTTTTTCTTCACAATCTGCTTGGGAGGAAATTGTTTGTGTTTGACCTGAAACTAATGCTTTTGTTTTTTCGTTTGCAACACTTCTTGTTATTGTTGCAACAAGCTTAACTTTTGCCGTAGCATAGTTAGCACCAAGGTCTACTTGTAATTGTCTACCTGATGGACTACCAGTTAATGTGAATACAGCGTCACCCTCATGGTTATTACCAGAAAGTGATATAATATCACCTACAGCACCTGCGCTTGAACCGGCAGTCATTAATGATAGGGTAAAGTCACCTTCACCATGACTATCAAATGTTTCGTTTGCACCTGCTGAGAACGTTGCAACACCAGATGATGATAACGTCTCAACGAATTGTCTTCTTACTTTGTGACTTGTATCTGTAATACCTGCATTGTCAGTTGTCTTTAATGTTTTAATTGCACCTTCAGGTAATTTGTATACTAGAGAGGCAGTATCAACATTTTGTAATTTTGTTCTTCTTCTTTGTGCGTTACCAGATGTTATTGTACCTGAAACGGATTCAGTTAATGTAAGTGAAGTATCAGTTGCAATCGCTTCAACAAATCTACTTACTTGATTACCACTATCATCTTCTAAGACAATGTTATCACCAACAACTAACTCAGTAGTAAATCTTGTATTTTTACCTCGTACGGTATTTGTACCAGAAGTGACATCTAAACCACCTGTTAATCTTATATTACTTTCGTCTTGTTCGTTTGCAGCCGTGACTGTTAATACTGTGTCTGCCGTAAAGTTTGGCGAACCTGCCATACCCAAAGACTTGACCTGTGAGAAATCAAAGTTAGTGACACCTTTTCTATCTGGTGCGTCTGAGATAACTGTACCATTATTTGTTGATGTACCACCTGTGACTGTTTCACTTGTAGCAAAACTTCCTGATACATTACTTAATACTACAGTTGTTAATACTGTTTGTTCTAAGATTAAATCATCACCATCTGTTTCATCTACTAAGTTAAATCCGTCCTCAGTAATTAATTGGTCTGGGTCTGTTGCCGTGTTAGCAGAAACTGCTTCAACAACACCTGTTGCACCTGAAGTACCACCTGATAAAGTTTCACCAGTTGTGAATGAAACGTTTGATGATACACCAATGTGTGTAAACATATCAACATTGAATAAACCTAATTTGTAAATTGATGTAGTGTTTGAAGAAGTTGCACCGGCAGTACCAGAAACATATTCAAAGTATCTAGGTTTCGCTCTACCAATTTGTTCTACATCAACGTTTGTTGTAGATAAGTTTGTACCTCTTGTTGAGTTTTTAGATTTGAATAATGATAACTCTTTAAATGCCTCTGTCTCACCTGAAACTGTACCAATATCTGGCGAACCATGTATGTTAGTGACTTCTACAAAGTTACCTATTGCAAGTCTTGTTGTACTATTTTGTATAGTATCAAAGTCTCTTGCTTTTTCTATGGTAACAAATTTTTGTCCTGTTGTTTCTACTTCATACCCTTTTACATATGCCTTACCTGGTGCAAGTCCAACTGCTAATCTTGCTTCTGAGTTTTCTGAACTTAAACCATTGTATAAACTTGAACTGTCAGCAGAATAGATACCACGATTACTACCATCATTTTGGTGTTCTCTTACATCTATATCAAAAGATTTGGTAACGTAGTCACCACTCTCGTCTGCTGTTCTTCTTGCTAAAGTTTCTTCTAGTATGTTATAGTCTGTTCTTTGTACAATACTTTCTACAACACCTGACTTAACTCTTAGTAATTCAACAAAGTTATCGTCATCACTTGCTGTTGTAAGTTTTTTTGTAAGTGTTAGAGCAACTTTAAATCTGTGAGCACCTGGAGCATTAACGTTAGATGAACCAGTTGCGTTGTCGTTTAATGAACTATCATTTTCAGGTGTGACAAAACTTTCTGTGACTGTAAATCCAACTCTATAAGATGGCACATTATTGTATGCGTCTAGTATTAAAGTTTCTTCACTATTTGAAACAAAGAAACCATTAATAAAATATACACCTGCTTGTACATTTACTGAACTTGCAAAACCCATAGCATTACTTGTTGTAGGTAATGAAGTACCAGATGTACCAACAACTGCCGTTGATGATGTACTGTTATATGTAAATGTTAAAGTCTCACCCTCAGTAAATCTTTTTGTTGTAGTATCTGTACCAGTCGCCGTATATGAAACATATATTGTTGCCGCTGATGTAGATGTTGCTTCTGTTGTATTTACAACTGTCGCTGTAATACCTGATGTACCACCTGTGACTGTTAAACCTTGCATGTTCGCCACCGTGGCAGTAGAGTGACTTGCTAATTTAACATATTCGTATTTTGTATTGAGAGTTATCTCACCAGGTATGACCATACTACCATCTTTGAAGATGTGTTCACCAAATCTTTCAACTTGGTTTTGTAATATAGTTTGTAGTTGTGTTAGCTCTCTTGCTTGAACTGCAAAAGCGGGTCTGAATAAAACTCTATGAAAATTCTTCGCTTCTGAGAAGTCATCAAAGTAAGGAGAGACGTTAAAGTTTGTTGCCATTTAATCTCCTAAAACTCTACTATTAACTTTACATTCTCCGTTTGGTCTGAAGCACGGCTAATAGGTTTTCTATTTTCTATGTATAAGATATCTCCTGTATCTGCCGTTAATTCTGGAGTAGTATCATGTGAACTTGGTGTACCTGTTGCACTTGAAGTTGCACCTGTTACCGTATTTGTTCCAGAAAATGCCGTTAAGTTACCATCAGCGTCAACACCTTGATTTGTAAACTGGGGTTGTATGTATCTTAACACTTTTGTTGTTGCGTTAAAGTCAACTACGAAACCTACAGCACCAGAAGTTGCTTGTGTAATCTTTTCATCTACTTGAAAACTACCAGGTGTGCCAGAGAAAGTCATTGATTTAGTTGCGTCTAGTGTTGAAGCAGTTGCCGTTGAACCTGTTGTACTATCAGTTGGATTTCTCAATAGAGCAATTCTTCTAAAATCATTTGTAGTATTGAACTCACCACTTTCACTTGTTGCAAAATCAACATTCATCATTACAAAGAAACCACCTAACTCAGCAACAACGTCTGAAGCATGACCATTTGGTGGTGAGATAATGAAATCTATATCAGCACCTGATACGTTTCCAATCTCACTTGCTTTAACACTTGCATAAGTGTAACCAGAACCTGCGGTTGTGATTGTCACACTTGATACAGCGTTTGAAGAAATAACAACTGTACA
>CEPT01055945.1_pt1 | contig 17641 bp, 14 predicted proteins | sample 356221 | NCBI WGS metagenome assembly CEPT01 (sample SAMEA2620081, study PRJEB7988) | marine metagenome | isolation source: saline water (ENVO:00002010), including | reverse complement strand
AAAGAAAATAATGTTAAGTACAATTCATTAACAAATATAATACAGAATAAATGGTTTAGTGAGCAGTTACCTAACAGTATAAAATGTGATCCTACTTTACAATGTGTAAATAATTGTAGCACAAAAAATATACCAAGAAAAAATCAACAAATAAGATCTAGAATTAAATTATGAAAACTATAGTATGTATGAAGTGGGGTGATAAGTATGATGGATATGAATCTAAATTATACGACACAGTAAAAGATCAATGTGATAAGTTTATATGTGTTACTGATAAACCAATTAACGATTATGATATAATTCTTCCTAACGATTATGAAGGTCATGATTGCTTTACTGTAGAAAAATTATTATTGTTTAACGAAGATAAAATCGGTCTTGAAGGAGACGATTTTTTATTTTTTGACTTAGATGTTCTTATTCATAATCCTATAGATAGGTTGTGGCACTTACCTATGGATAAACCTTATCTTATAGAAGGTTATTGGCAAAACCCAGATAACTTTAGAAAGAACTTTGGAAAGAATGGTCAAGGTACAAAATACAATTCATCACTTATGAGATGGAACAGAGGACAGTGTAGACCTGTATATGATCAATTTACAAATAATATAGAGTACTTATCCTTTGTATATTTTAGTTTAGATAACTATCTTATTCACAAATGGTATAGCAAAGATTTTTTCAATACATTTCCAAAAGGTGTTGCCTATTCATGGTATAAAGGAAATACATTTCCAGATGATATAGAGACAAAAGTATTTAGAGATGATCATATTATATGTATGTTTAATAATTCAGAGTATGATGATGGTATAGACAATACTGAGTTAGAACAGATGACAGATATAGAAGAGTTAAAAGAACGTTGGAAGATATAAATGTAATATCTAATTGGATGAATTCATACTATACTACTATAAAATCTCATCCGTTTTTATTTGATAGACTTAAACATTCATTTGAAATCTCACAGCTAGAAAGTAAAAGTTGGGTAAGTGAAGAGCTTGACTCTACAGATTTGTATTTTAAAAATACAGTAATTATAGGTGGTTGGTATTGCCATGTACTTGCTAATATACTAGAACCTTTTACTGATTATATGTGTAATTATGAAACAGATCCAGATGCTGTACAGTTAAGTAAAAGATTTAATAGACATATTAGTTATAAATTTACTTCTAAACTTAGAGATTTGTATATGGAAGATTTGTATAGATATCACGTCAACAAAGGTAAGATAGAATTGGTAGTTAATACTTCTTGTGAACATATGTTTCCATTTTATAAATTAAAAGAAAGAATAGAGCATCAAATTAATTCAGTACCTTTGTATGTACTACAATCTACAGACGAAGAAAAATATAGAGATCATATTAATACAGTTAGAGATGTAGATGAACTAATAGATCAAGCAGGCATTACTAGAGTTTGGTACAAGGGTAAAAAAACTTTATCTAACGGTATGAATAGATTTATGGTTATAGGAAAATGAAAAATCTTATTTTTTCTATGTATTTTAAATTAGAAGATGATGAGTTAGATAAAGAAGATTATGAAAAAAATATCTTCTCTCGTGATCAACAAGATTATTATCAATCACATCTTTGGCTTAACAAATTAAGTTATAGTAAAAAAAATAATTGTGATTTTATTTTATTTGATGATAATGAAGATCTTAATAATTTTTCTAAGCAATTTGATTCTGACATACCAAAATACGTAAAAATAAACTTTTATAAACTTCACTTATTAGATAAACTAGCTGAAGAGTATGATAATATTCTTTACTTAGATCATGATGTATATATTGATAGCCAAGAAAATATTTTTACTTCTTTAGATTCAAATAAATTACATGTTTGGTTTGAAGATATTAAAGAAGATATGATAGAGTTTATTCACGTTTATAATAATAGAGAGTTATACAGTAGATCATATATTAGTAAATGTTTATCTTCATACTTAACTTCTTTTACTTTTGACTGGAAAATAGATTATAAAAAATTTAATACTGGAGTTATTTTTTCTAATTCAGAACAAATAAAAAAATTAAAGTTTAAAAAATATTTAGATTTTTTACTTGCACATTATAAAATGATATACTATAATATGGATATTCCTGAAAATTTAAGAAGAAGGTTTCTACTTAATAATGAAGCCTTGTTTGCAAATATTATTGCTGAAGAAAAAATAGATGTAGAAAACTTAAACGGTAAGTGGCACACTATATTAACAGGAGATAAAAGTAAAGAAACTTTTGATTCTCATAACAGTAATTTCTACCATTTTATTAATAAACAATTTAAGTGGATTTTATCTGATAGTAAACACCAATAATTTCTATAATGTCTTTTGATGTTCTTATTTTCTTTTTTAGTTCTCTATCTTTACAATTTTCAACTTCTGGCTGCTCAAACACCCACATTTTTAGATTAAATAATTCTTCTTCAGTATAATTTTTAGTTAATACTAAACTTAGCTCGTCATTAAGACTCATATACTTTTTAAATTTTTCGTACAGTATATGTTCTTTTTCGAAAGCAATATTATATTCTTTGGTATTTTTTTCTATTTTTTCAATACCACCTGACTCTGATACTATTTTAGAAACTTCAGCGTCTTCTAAATTCATAGTTATAATTTCTGCAGAGTTGTTATCGTAAAAAACTTTAAGCTGTTTTACTTCATCATGTTCATCATTAATAAAAATACAATTCGCAATATTCACTTTTAACCTCAAAGTATAAGATAATATGGTTGATGTACTACAGCAGAACCTGAAGGTGTACTAAAGGCTTTGTAAACATCACTAGGACCTGGATCAGTACCAGCTGGTGGTTCATCATATGTCTCATCAGTAGTACTTAGTCTAGTATCATTAAATGTACCTCTGTTAATAGTACTTAAAGCTGTAGTTACGCTGTAGTATAAATCATTAGACATATTTCTAGTTAATATAGGAAGTAAAATATTTTGAACTAGATTACTTGACTTAGCTATTTCAACTTCCTTTAATCCTTTATTACTATCTCTAGCTATAGGATAAACATAAGTACCTGGTTCAACTGCTACTGATCTTTTTAACCACAACTTATAAGTTGTTGTACCAGTATAAGTAGTATCTACAAACCATGTACCTTTATTAGTCCATGTACCGCTACCTGGATTAGATGTAGCAACTCTATAAGAGCCAACTTCATCTCCTGTTCTGATATCTGTTATTGTTTGAGTAATAACAGTATTAACTATTTCAGCTTCATCAGCAGTAATAAAACCTTTATTACCATCTAAAACAACAAAGCCGTTATCATCTAAAGTTAAATCAGATGGTGAACTTGGTATGTTTCTATTTTGATTATATGTATAGCTAGTGTCAGTTTCTGTACCTGTACCTGGAAAACTTTGTCTACTAGTTCCTTGATTAAATTCTTGTGTTCTACTAGTATCAGAAGCAGTACCAATAGTTGTACCAGATCCACCTACAAATATACTACCCTGGCCGCCAGAGTTAAGTTGATCAGAATATGCTTGTCTTAAATAGTAACACATCCTATCTAGATGTGAGTCAGACATTTCTATTAATCCGCGAAAACCGTCTAACTTAAATGGTCTTGCCATATTATAAACTCCTTATGAGGCTTCTAAGCCTGGTTCAGGAAGATCGCTATCTATTTGTAGTAAGTGACCAGCTATAACAATATTACTGTTGACATCTTTTACAGTAAACATTGTAGTGTCAGTAAATCTTTTATTATCAAAAATAAGGTCTGAGTCAATTGTTACGCTACCTTTAAAGTGATAATCGCCCTCAAAAATAGTATCACCTACTAAGGAAGTAGAGACAATCTTTCTCCACTCTGCATATAGTAAATTACCATTACCATCAGAGTCTATAACAACAAGATTGTTATTAACTCTATAATCAGAGTCAGCGTTTCTTAACTCATTCTGAAAATCAGAATCATCAGTTACAGAAGCATCTAACCAATAAAGTTGACCAGATTCTGAATCTTTATTTTCAATCCAAAAATTACCATTGTTAAGAGCTTTTTCAGGAGCTGTAGGTTTAACTATAGGAATATTATTAAGCTCTATAATTTCATATTCATCTCTAGGATTTCTTTGTGTTACTTTATAACCTATAGCTAAAGATCCTGAAAAGTCTATTAAGTATAGATATGAACCTGAGTGACTAATTAATCTACCGTTTCCAAAAGTTCTTCTAAATCCTGTAGTAGCTAAATCAAAATCTATAATAGTACTTGCAGAAGAAGAATTTAAGCTTATTGAAGTATTAAGTTCTACTCTTATTACTGGGATATAATGAAAATCTATGTACTTTACAAAATCAGTACTAAAGTTTATTGAAGCAGAAGAACCTGTAGTTTTAAAGAAAGTTACACTACTTGCATCTGAAGTAACCTGAGCTGCACCAACTTCAGCTATAGCAGCATTTTTAATTTGTGTAATAATATCAGAGATTAAACTATCAGAATCTAATACTAGAGACTTACTATTACCATTAATACTATATGTAATAGTTGTAGCATCTGAATCAAAATCTAGATCAGAAATAGTAATTCTAAAACCAGCAGTATTATCAAAAGCTGCTACTGTTTGAGCATATTGAAAAGTACTAAACATTTGTCGTTTAGTGTATAGTTTTCTAGTAATAAGGTTTATTGCAATCTCACCTTCAAGTACTTGACTTGGAAGAGGCTGCCCTTCTCCGTTTACACCACTGATTCTTGATCTGCGATGTTGAACAAAACCTCTTTGTACTTGGGTATCACTATCAATCATCTACTCTAGCTCCTGGTACCAATAACTGAACCATTCCAGGAAAAGGTTCATCGGTAATTAATAAAATGTTTCCTGTTTGATCTACAATAGATCCTGTTGATACTTGTTTAAAGACTTGAGCAGGAGAAGCGTCTGCAAAACCATTGTATATTTTAGGTCTACCTTGTCCGTCTGAATCTAAGTCAGGTGAGTTAGAGAAAGCTCCATCTGAATCTCTACCAAAGACAGCTTTCAATCTTTTAAACGTATCTCTATTTGATGCAGTTTCAGCTTGAGTATTAATATAATCATACAAGAAGCTATTAATCTGAATAAGAGCTTCAGAATCATACATTGAATTAGTCATTCTTCTGTATACCTGAAATACAGGTTGTGATACTGCATCGTCTATATCACTTTGTAAAGTAGAAGGTGCAACTGGTAATATATATTGTCCATTTCTAAGTTCTAATTCACCACCTACTGTAAGATCAGGTTTGTTCCATTCAATCCAATCACCTGCTTCAAAGTTATCTTGTCTAGCATTCATAATTTGCTGAGTGCTAATTAGTGTGGTTCTTCTTAATACCCAACCTCTATCAGGACCTTGATATGTAAAAATTAAAGTATTGTCTTGTGCTGTACTAAAATTAACAAATGACTTACCATCATCAATATCAAATTTTTGCCATAGTTTAGGATAGTTGTTATTTACTTCTGAATCGTGTTTAGGGTGAAGAAAGTTTACTCTTTTATATACAGGGTAATATTTTACACCTAAATGGTCGGTGAGAGCAACAGCGTCTGAATCTGGATAAGTATCCTGAGCTTCAGGTGTATGAGTCTTCCATTCAGTTATTTGAGTAGTGTTTCTAAACTCATAAGGTGTGGTCCATATAGAAATATTTTTATGTTTCCAGCTTGAAAAAGAATCTCTAACTTCAATAACATCTCCAGCTCTTGCTAAAGGTAATACTAAATGAACTGTTCTACCCTGAGAAACTTCTCTTAGATCAGCTGTAATTCTTTCCCCTCTTGATAAGAAATACCATTCACTGTCTCTAAAAATATCTGGTATACCATCCGCATTGCTATCTACAAACTCGCTTTCACTATCTACACCATAACCAAAATTATTAATTGTATCTCTTGGTGTTGTTGGACCACCTGACTTAAAATTAACAATAGTATATTTACCTGCAGGATGCAATTCTCCTACTTTATATTCATAATCTCTAAAAGGTCTTCTGTAACCATAGAAAGCGTTATTAGGATCATTACCAATAGGGTTATCACCGAAGTTAGAATACACGTCAGCAAACATATTGTTGATCTTAAGACCACCTTGTCTAGCAGAATCTCCCGTACCCGAATCTGGTGTTGTACCTAAATTAATTAAATCTTTTGCAGCCATAATTTATTTATTTCCTAAATCAAACCTAAATCACGAACAATCTTAGTTATATTACCATCTGAATCAGATAGATTAATAACTGTTGGACTTACTCTAGAATCACTATCAAGTATTGCATCTGAGTCTGGAGCAGTGAGATTAGCAAAACCTACTTCTGAACCTTCTATTAATGAAGCTCTATTCAATCCATATAAGTCAGGAACATTACCATCAGAATCTCTAGCAGGTACTGCTATTATAGCTCTAGAATCATAAATTATATTCGTAGTAACTGCAGGACCATATAAGTAAATTTTAGTAGTAAATTCTAAGTTCCATTCAACTAATCTTCTATCTCCTATATCACCTGTATAATCATCTGACCATGTAACTGCAGTAAGTATAAAAGGCATATCATAAGTATTAGTAGGTACAGGTGTATCAGAATCAGCATCCAATGGAAAGTTTCTTACCTTTACTGTATATGCAGGAGTAAAGAAAGGAATTATTTGTTCTATAATTTGCCAACCATCATTTAAATTTTTAGTAGTACAATACATAGTAAAATCTAAATTATAAGGAGTTGGAGAATGTACTCTTTGTCTAGGAATACCTAAAGCATCGGGAGTTCTAATAACAGTTTGCTTATTAGTTATTTTTCTATCATTATCATAACTCATTGCAACTACTTCATAACTTAATCTAGGAAGTAGTTTTTCAAACATTTCTTCTTCACGTTTAAATTGTTTTTGTGCTTCTGCCCATTTAGCTCTAGGACCATAAGAAATAGGTACAGGTAAAAATTTACCATCTCTTCTTTTTATAACAATATTATTAAACAAGCTGCCAAACACGGCAACAGCTGTTTTAATAGATTCGTTGTAAAAATGCTGTCCTATCATGCTAATATTTTTTCAAATTCTTCTTTTGATAAAGTTACACAAGTAGACTCATCAAGTTTTATTTCTAAAAAATTTCCGTCAATGTTTATAACTGTTGCTACTTGAGCTGGATAGTCAATAGGAAGTCCCTCTTCTATACCACTAAAAACTACTATATGTTCTGATCCAACTTTAAACATTTTTTACTCTATATATCATCTAAACTATTGATTACTCCAGCATAGCCAAAGGCCTCCGCTGTGTAGTCCTTGGTAACTACATTTCCTTTATCTTTTAATGGTTCACCTTGATTATCATATTTTGTTTCTTTTTGTGCTCGTTCTTCAATAGCTTTATTGTCCGCCCAAGTATCTAAATGATCATCACTATCATCAGCAATATTAAGATTACGTGTTTCAGAATCAGTTAATTCTAGTCCAGTCTTGGCACGTGCGATAGGTCCTGTATCTGAATCAATAAGGTTTTTCTGAGTTCCATCTTTATTATATTCAACAACTCTCGGGTTAAATTCAAGGTCTTCTCCACTAAGCTCGAACAATCTACATCTAAGTTTATATTGGTAGTTGTCACCTATTTGGTAAAATGCACCATCATGATAAGTAGTTACTCTTAAAATTTCGAAAACTTTTGGAATATATTGCTCTTTATTTTGAGCAGATCTACCAAATGGAATAACTACTAAATCACCTTCTAAAGGTCTAGTTCTTTTAAAAGTTTCTGCTTCGTCACTATCTCCTCCAGATTTAAGATCTGAATCAAAACTATTATAAAGTTTTTCAAAATTATTAATAGCAACGGAAAGTATGACTTCTTCTCTAAACTCAATACCATAAGTAGTCATAATATCACCTTCACCTTCAAAGCCAGCTGCGGCTACTAGGTGAACATCCATTTGTAATCCTCTATGAAATCTACTTTCAGGTTTTTCATTCCAAACTTCATCTGAGTATGGAGATGATCTTGGCATGTATCTTACTGTAATGCCATTAATATTAATAGATTCTCTAATTAAATTTTGTACTAGTCTTTGTTCGTTCGTTGAGAAACGAGAAGAGGCACCGAATTGGTTGATGTAGCCATCAATATAAGTATTTCTAATGCCCGCTGAGATGGCATAATCGTCATTGACTTTTTGTATAGATCTGTTGAGGTTAACACCGAAGTCTGAATCATTATCAGCGTCGTTGAGTGCGGTTGTAGATGCTAGTGTAAAACCTGAATAATTGTTTTTTATTGCCATTAGCCATAGTACCCGGAATCGAATCCTCTTTGATCAAATCTTAAATGTGTTTCTATTATAGCATCATTTACATTTCTTGCTTTTATATTATTAGACTCTCTAGTACCAGCTTCTGTTTTAATAAAATTATCATATAAGGCTAATTGTTGTGCAGCTGTCAAATCAGTATCAGCATTACCATCTCTATATCTTGCTAATGCTGTTTTATAGTCAAATGCAGCATCATCTCCAGAGTTTTGATAAAGTACATCATATTTGTTTTCTGATTTACTATACTGTAATAATGAACCTCTATGTAAAACCATGTCTCCTTCAGACATGTTAATACCGTTTTCTTTAATATTAGGATATGTAGATCTCCAACTAGAAAAACCTTCTGCTCTTAAAGTTGTTTTAACTACTGCAACATTTTTATCGCTTATCATACTTAAAGGTAAATCTGCATAATCTAATATACCTAAAAAAGGACCGTAAAATTCTAATCTATTAAGTTCTTGATCAATAATTTCATTTGTGATATATTCAGCTTCAATGAAGTTATTAATCTTGATAAACGCAGTACGCAAAGGATCACCGTCATTAGCATTAGGAGCAGTACCAATATCAACAACTGTTGATTCAGTAGTGCGCCTATCAGTGCTAGTATATTGGATAATATTTCCATCTGAATCCTTAACGTTTGGAATAAGATCTGGCTCACTTGCTGACCTACCTTGTGGGTACAAGTGAAAATCTAATCTTCTATTTAGCGATGCGTATCTAGCCATTCTTTTCTACTAACTTTTCTAATAAACTTTCTATTCTATTTATTTTATTTTCTAGATTGTCAATTCTTTCCTTTTCAGCTCTTCTCTTTTTAGCAGCTTCATAAATTTTCCAATCTGTAGTTATAACCGCAGCATCTCTTTTTATTAAGTTACTATGTCCTCTTACCTTTACACTCATAATATTATATGTCAGCTATAATTCTTAAATCTTTTATGCGAGGAATCTGAGCTTCGTTTTCAGTAATCATTCTTATTCTAATCTTAAAGGATGTAAATTCAAAAGGTACATTTGCACTAACTGTATATTCTTTAAAATCAGTATCTGAAGTAAACGGTCCATTATTAGATTCAGTAATAAATTGTGTTACTTTAAAGTCTTCAAAAGCAATATCTTCAAATGGAGTAGTATCACCTTTTTGTCTTGCTTTATATGCAAACTCTAATTTAGACCCAGGTTCCATATCAGCGTCAAACTTAATTGTAAAACCATCTGCTGGAATTTCTAAATCAATTTGTTTTGTAACATAAGCACTAAATTCATCTTCTGATTTTATTGCAGATAGTCTAGAAGTGTATTCTTGAATAGTTGAATCAGTACTACCACTAGTAATAGATGTCGTAGTTAAACCTTCTATGTCAGAATCATTTAGTAATGTACCTACTATGTTTCTAAACACAACAGGGTTAAGTGAATCTCTAACTCTAAATGAAGGTGAACTATATATGTTTGTACTATCTAAAGTATATCTCATAACTAGATCATTTGACGTAGAGTTTAACAAGTTTCTAACAATATGAGGTTCTTCTAACTCAGTATATTCATTTATATCTATAGGTACTTCAACCCCTGAAGTAACATTTGCTAAAGAATCGTTCTTAATTTTATTAGAATCAACTACTAGATTAAGAGAGTTAGTAGTAGCTGAGGTTAAGAAACCGTTAACTTGATCATCTTCCTGTCCTTTAAAGAAAGGTACGTTAGCTTGTAAACTATCAAATACAATTGGTTGAGTTGCAAATGTATTAAAGATAGGTACAGGAGGATTACCTGATGAAGTTGCTTTAGTTGTAGTTTTTACAAAGTAAGAATCTAAAGTAGCAAACAACACATCATGAGTCCCATTAAGCTCTGAATCAGGAATACCATTAAAGTTATTAGGAGTACCGAATCTATCAAAACCTTCTAAAGTAACTTCTGCATTATTAAAGTGCATACCATGATTAGGATGATTTATTCTTACATAGTTACTATTCTCAAAAGTTTCAATAGCTAATCCTCTATTAAAAGCTCCAATGTCTGCTTTATATGTCTTAAGATTGCTTAACTCATTTTTCATGGTAAAGGTAGATGTTGGTGGTACACCTGTACCGTCAATATCAAAATTAGCTCTATTCAATCTAAATGTTAGATCCATATTCTGTTCAGCAGTCCATGTAGTCTGATTTTGCGAAACAAAGAACGAGCCAAAATAGCCCCCTACGTTAGGTTGATTTTCATGTATACCAGAGCCATCTAAAAGTTGCTGACCTATTTCTGCTATAAAGACTTCTGTAGCATCAGAAGGTGATTTTATAACTATAGAATATTCAGTATCACCTTTTAAGTAAATAGGTTCTTTAAATCTAAAGTTAGTAAAGTTTGTAGCAGTTGGAGATTCTACTTCCATTGATTTATCTACATTTACAAAACCTGTATGTCCTATAACATGTTTTGGACCACCAGGATAACCGTTTACTGATTCTCTGATATCAATAATAATTTTATCCATTCCAGGTCTTGTATCTACAAAACACATCCAAAGATCAATAGAAGTAACGATAGCTACTGGTTCAGTACCAAAAATATCTCCAGCAAGAATTTGCGCAGTAGTAGGATCACCTTTAGTAGGTAATTTAAAGAGTTGAGCAATAGGATCACCACTATCTCCTCCACCATTATCATCATCTGGCGGATCAGGAATTCTAAACGAAGATTGACTTACTACTTGTCTGCCAAGATTTGTAGTATCAATTCTTTTATCATCTACATCAGCTATTACATCTGCAAAATCTCTGTGACCTATAGACGTAAAGATAGTAGAAGCACTTGAAGCTCTTCCACTTATTGCAACATCTCTAATTATAACTCTTTCTTCACCTGCTTTAAAAGTTTGATAAGGTATATTAAATGATCCAGATGTTGCTCCATTAGCATCAGTATTGATACTTGGAATAATAGTAGTGTCACCCATAACTAATTCATGTTCAGTATTAGCTCTTAAACCATCAACTTCGAAAGTAATACCACCTGATGGATTTATCATAAAGTAATCTTGCAAGTTTTGAATTACTTCAGAACCTGTAATAGTTTCACTTGGTTTAGTACCATCTATAACTCTAGGAGAACCAAAAGTAGTAGTAGTTACCCTTCTTCTAGCTTGAGTAGTGGTAGTAGTAACTACATTGCCTACTTGAGAAGAAGATGTACTTCTAGCGCCAAACCATTCAGTTCTAGAGGAACTAGAACCTCCTGGAGATGCTGTTGTTACTCTTAAGAATTGACTGAACGTATCTGAATCACCACTAAACGGTCTCACTCTTCCATTAAACCTTGTAAAGTAATTATTTACTCTAGTTCTCCAATGGTGTTCAGAAGGTGTAATCTGTAACTCACCTCTATAAATCCAAGTTGCAAACGGATTAATTAGATGACATCTAGTTGCTTGAGGTTGAGATAAAAATTCTTCTTCGTTATACTTCTTTATTACAATATCTGCATTATTATAATAATAGCTGTCTATACTTTCACTGCTAGATAATTCCATAGGAATAGGAACACCTTCAGTTTGTCCCGGAATCAATATATTATCTACTACATCAATTGAAGCGTTATATTCAGGGTGTTCAGTATCGGCTGAACTATTAGGGTTATTCTCTGCTAAAGAAAAGTCATCAACTACAAATCCAGACTTTGCTCTATCATCTAAATTATCATGCAAAGCTTGAGACTCTAATAAAGATAATGCTACAGAAGTTTCTAATCGGTTAACTCTATCTTCTATTTTACCGATATCTCTCATAGTGTATCTTTTATTATCTACTTTTTCAACATCAATCTCTTCTTCTGCATATCTTAACCCACCAGGAATAGTAAGATAAAATAACGCCATAGCATCTTTTACTTCTTGTGGCTTTTTAGGATTTTTTAGAGCTGGGTTACCTTTTTGAAAGATTAAAGCATTATCTTTGTCAATACTAATGCTTGTAATATTTCCTTGAAACTGCTCAAAGTCAGTAGTAAAGACAGTATCTGGTTTAATTCTTGGTTGTTTAAAATAGTTTCTTGACTTAAAATACAAAGGTGATTCAGTAATATCAGTAACTATATCTTCAACTCTAAATCTGAAGTCTATTGAGTTTCTTAAGTCTCTACCTTTATTTCCTGGTTTATCATTAACAGGTTGTGGTTCATTATAAAATCTTACATCATCTTTGTAATAATCGAATTTACTATAACTATCAGTACTGTAATAAAAAGTGTTAATAGGACTAGCAGTAAAGTAAGAGTAGAATACAATAATATCATTTGATGCAGGAGCTTGTTTACCTCTAGCTCTTACAAGCCTGCCAATATCATAGAATTCACTTCTTTGACCATTATCTAAATTATATAAACCGTCTATACTACGACCTGTAGCTGCAGTAGCGCTAGTATAAGTTATAGGACTAGTATATGCTGATGTACCTGCTGGTGATGTTACTTTAAGAGGTTCATTTGCAGTAAATTCGGTATTCTTTTGATATATGATTTCTAAAGTTGAAGTAGAACCAGTTCCAGTTAAGAAGCTATGATAACCTGAAGTACCAGCTATATCACCTGCTCCAGTTGAGGTAGCATTTTGTAAAACTACTAATGCTTCAGTACCAGAAGTTAATCCTTTTATTACTGATCCTACAGGTACTAAACCAGTAGTAGATATTTCTATTCTAGGAAACTGACCAGTAGAAAATGAAGAACTTGTAGTTTCGTTTATTCCATAAACTTTATATACATCTGGATAGGCTAATGAAATTTGAGCATCTTGAGCTGACCATCCAAAGTTAACTCCTGTACGAGCTGCTGAACCTGTATTTTTAATCTTTACATATTTAAAGTTTATATTCTTTTCAATCTCTTCTTGATCATCAACTCTGCTTTCATTCCAATAACCATTCATAGTACCTGAAGCCAAACCAGTGTCTTCAAGAATAGTAAAGTCATTATCAAATACTGTTGCAGTACCTCTAAGAGTTTTTATCTCGTTAGATAAAGTGTTTATCAGTTCTGGATTAAGATTAAGCGGTTCAGAAACTGAAGCAGTAAAACCTCCGGCTCCTGATACACTAACTACATCATTTAACTCAAACACTTGAGAGTTACTAACTGTAACAGAAGCTCCTATTGTAGCTACAGTAGATGTTACATTTTGAGAGAAAGGTATTCTACCTGACCAACCTATTAGAGTTGTAGCATTTCCTGTTACACCTGCTTGACCATCAGCGTTATAAACATAACCTACTTGTCTGCCCACTTTAATATCGTTACCATCGGAAACTGTAATAGATGAATTAGTAACAATAACCTGAAACATCTTAACGTCATAAACATACAAGCTATTGTTAAGAAAACCATAAGCACGTGCTACACCAATTACATCACCATCAGAATCTTTTAGTTGTAATCTATTAGCATACGTATAAGGATCACTTCCTGTTTGCCCTGGTAAAGTTCCAGAAGATGATGAAACTAAAAAGTTTGTAATATTATTAAACGGTACTTTAAAATTATTAGTTCTAACCGCATCAGTATTTTTAGTAAAGTTAAAGTTTCTAGGAGCTGAAAGTTCTACTTCAAAACCTTTAACATAAGCTTTAGATGGACCAACTCTAAGATCGTAAGTATCTGAATCTAAATCGGTGATAGTTAGCGGGAAAGGTCTAACACTATAATTACCTGATTCATCATATGTTCTTCTAGCTAAAGTATTTCCTATATCTGAATATTGAGGGTTACCTTTTATCTTATCAGTAATAACTCCATTTTCTATAGTTACTACTCTAAAGAAATCTTCTTCATCTTCTGCGTCTATATTAACAACTGCAAATGATAATGTTTGTTTTAATCTGTGCGAGCCAGGTGCACCTTCATTAGATGTGCCTCTAGCATTATCATAAAGAGTAGAATCATTATTTTGAGTTGTTATTGATTGTTCTGCTCTAAAACCTAATTTAGCTGTAGGTGTTTGAGATGAAGTGCTTATTGCTACAGTCTGTCTAGGAACTCTAGTAAAGAAACCGTTAACATAATAAATGCCTTCAGCTATTTCACCTATACAAGAAGGTGATTTAGCACTAAAGGTGTTTACTAATTCAGAAGTAACTGTACCTGGATTATCAGCTATGGTAGCATAGATAAATCCGCTATCACCAAATTCTTTAGCAGTAATATATTGAACAAATAGGTTACCGACATTACTTAAGGTATTTGAAGAAGCTGGTTGTTTAATAACTCTAGCTCTAACTGAACCGTCTGCGCTTGTTATAATTTTACCTTCTAAAGTAGCAATATTAGCTATACTTGAACCTGTCCTAGCATTTTCTAAAGGAAAAGAAGCGTTACCTGAGCCTGATAAGAAAAGACGGTGAACATTATTTGTAATTGATACGCCACCTTCACTAACTCTTGAACCGTTTTTGAAAACATGATCACCAAATCTATTAACTTGGTTTTGCATAAACGATTGTAAGGTTGTTAACTCTCTTGCTTGAACTGGAAAACCAGGACGAAATAGGACCCTTAGAAAATCTTTATCAGGATCAAAATCATCGAAGTAAGGAGATACGTTTAAGTTTATATTAGCCATTTTTCACCGTAATTTAATTATTTATCAGAAACTTAGTACAAAATTTATAGATTCAATTTGATCTTGAGATCTAATTAATGGACGAGCTTTCCAGTCAGCAACTATTAACTCTCCAGAATTAAAAATAATATCTCTATCAAAAGTTTTGTTTATAGTATGAATTTTATTAACACCATCTATTAGAACAACTTGTTCACTATCGGTAAATTTTTCATGTTCTTTATCGTTAACAAAATTAATGTAGTATACTCTATTCAAATCAATAGCAACTACTCTTGCTCTTCTTCCATCATCAACAGGATGGGGTTTAATAATATCGTTTACATTATAAGAAGCTGTTGTTGCATCAACTTTAAAACTCTTACAAGCTACATAAAAATCTTGAGATGCTATATTTTCCGTTGCTATATCAATAGGGTTTCTTATCAAGTTTGCCATTTGATATTGATTTTGAGCTAAAGGTAAAAACTCATCTTGAGGTATATTTCTAGAAACCAGCATAATATTTACCGCATTAAGATCACTAGGAGCATCTGAACCATGACCTAAACCACCAGCTATCTTAGATGTACAACCAGGCAGTAGTTTTCCATCTTGATCTTTTACTTTCAATACACCTACATATCCTAATCCGTTTTGAGTAAGAGCAGGTTTAAATGAGTTTGACTCAGAATCATATCTAATTGTTGCTTGAAAATGTTGTTCAATTAAATCGCTATCTAATCTAGAATCTGACACTCTAACTTGAACTGTTCTATCTAAAGTCCAATCACTATCTCTTCCTGCTTTTAAAGTATCACTATCAAAAGCAAAACCATATACAGCTCCTAGCTGAGCGTTTTCTTGTACTGCATATTGTAAGTATCTAGAAGTACCGGGAACTAAAGTAGCAGCTTCTTCTTCTGTTACTCTTTCAGGCACAGGCATAAATTCTGAGTTAAGAAATCTTACAGCGTCAGAATTAGATATTGAATACAAATATTGCCACACATAACCATCTGACATAGTAATAGGAGATGCACTTGTCCCAGTTGGTGCATTTAAAGATGGTGTATTAGGAGAGAATAAACATTTATAGACATTTAATCTACCAACACCCGAAACAAACTCTCTTACTAATACATAAAAATTTTGTTCTGAAGGCCATGCATTGTAAATTCTATTATTAATCCAATCTATTCTAGGTACACATCTACTAATTCCACCAGGTAAAATTCTATGAAGAGTTAAAGTATTCTGGTTGTAAAAAGATTGATCATCAGCAGCAAAGTCTGAATCTGCACCACCAGCAAATTCTGATTCACTATCAAAGCTAGAAGAATAATCGTTGTAATCACTGTCTTTAGTAAAAGCAGTTGCAGCATAAAACGTTTCTTCATTTGTAGCTTTTTTCAAACTATCAAACAAAGCTTTTGCTAACAAAATATTAATATTAGGTGTTACTTTTGCTGTCACTTTACTCTTCTACCTTTCATGGAATTAAAAGTATCTCTCCAAGGCTCTAAACCTGGTCTTTGATTCTCATCATTCCAGTCAAATATATTTCCTACACTATTATTTAATACAGCTTCGTCACCTGTTTGATAGTGTGTATTCCATATTATATTATCCGAATCTAAGTTATCCCATACTATAGGTTTCCAAGGAGTTTTTTCTTTTCTATAATCCGGCATTCTTTTTTCTGCATATGTTACGTATAAAAATCTAGGCTTAACTTTCATATTTTGAATAAAAGAACTATATCCGTTTATTTCCCATCCTTCGCTATCCGCTCTAAATGAATTAATAAAGTTCCATTTTCTTTCATATGCATCTACATCAGTATAAACAGTACCATCCTGTTCAACAAATGTTAAAGTACCATCAAGTCTCATAGCTTTGTTTAAGTCAGTAGCTTTCTTAAACATCATTTCTTTTTTTCTATCAGTATTATACCACTTGAATGTTCTAGGATCTTGTCCAGTTTTTAATCTATTATAATCTATAGCTGTGTACACTCTGTTTTCGCTATCAGTCCATCTTAAATGAAAACCAACAGGTAAATCTGAATCATAGATATCATATACATCGTTTATAGGGTCAATAAACTTAGTACTAGCTACTTGAATAGGATCATAACTTCTTCTAGTTCTAGATTCTCTTTTATAAAGATCTTGAATAGTACCATCAAACTTTTTATAGTTTTTTATTAAAGCAGATACTTTACCACTACCATCTGAATCTTGAGAAGTAACATGTCTTATAAAAGATGTTTCAGAATCAAAATTTAAATAATTGTTGTAAAAATTATCATAATCTACATATTCTTTTCTTACCAAACCTAAGGGCTCAAAATCAAACCAGGAAGCACCAAATTCCGATACTAGTGCTTCATCAAAACCTCTTTCAAAGCTGCTTGCAGTTAGAGCATATATTTTGTTACTTTGTTGATTATAGTATCTTGCAGCATTAGCTTCTGCTCTAGTATTATCAGCTGTAACCCTGTTTATATTATTAGCATCAGTATAATGATCTAACATAGTATCAAAGGTAAATTTAGTATCAAACATTTCTCTAGAAGAATTAGCAGTAATGTTTAAAGGTACTGTTGAGTTTTGATTAAGATTAGTTTCACCAAACATTAACAGCCCAGCTGGGTGCAAAGTTTCTTTAATCTTAGATCTCCACAA
>CEPT01009818.1_pt1 | contig 17655 bp, 17 predicted proteins | sample 356221 | NCBI WGS metagenome assembly CEPT01 (sample SAMEA2620081, study PRJEB7988) | marine metagenome | isolation source: saline water (ENVO:00002010), including | reverse complement strand
CGCAGATCTTCTGTTAGTTCCGGGTGAAAGCTGCTCACCGTGACATTTCCTTGGCGGCAAAGCACTGTTGATTGCACACCTCCGTCGAGTTCGATGGTGGCAAGCGTTTCTACAGACGGGTCGCAGCTTTGAACTAAGGGTGCACGAATAAAAACTCCGCGAAAAGGCGAGGTAAAACCGCTGATATTCAGATCCGATTCGAAACTCGCAATTTGTCGACCAAATCCGTTACGGCGAACAGCTATATCGATTTGCGCAAAACTCTTCTGGTCTGGCCGCCCGTCTATGACATCTTTGGCAAGAAGAATCATGCCTGCGCACGTCCCCAAAACGGGCAACCCTTCTTTGATGAGACGCGCTAGAGGTTCAAAGGTTCCGCTGGACTCCAACAGCATGGAAATAGTTGTTGATTCCCCCCCGGGAATCACTAACGCCTCAACTCCGCGCAGATCTTCTGGCACTCTGACTTGGAGAACGGTAGCTCCTAACTTTTCAAGCGCGGTCGAATGCTCTCTTGAAGCGCCTTGTAAAGCTAGAACTCCGACTGTCCTTGACAAATCAGGCGTCTACCAGCCGCGTTCGGCGAGCTTGGTTTCGAGTTCACCGATTTCGAGGCCGGGCATTGCATCACCCAAACCACGACTTACTTTGGCGACCATCGCTGGGTCTTGGTAATGGGTTACGGCTTCTACTATGGCTTTGGCCCGGGGAGCAGGGTCCTCGCTCTTGAAAATTCCTGAGCCGACGAAGACAGCTTCAGCACCCAACTGCATGACCAGAGAAGCATCAGCAGGTGTTGCTATGCCACCGGCGCAGAACATGGGGACTGGAAGCACACCTGTTTCGGCTATCTCTTGCACAAGTCCCAGCGGCGCTTGAAGCTGCTTCGCCCAGTCAAATAACTCAGCTTGATCAGCTTGAGTGATCTTACGGATATCGCCAAGAATCGATCGGAGGTGACGCACTGCTTCGACAATGTTGCCTGTGCCTGCTTCACCTTTTGACCGAATCATGCACGCGCCTTCTGATATTCGACGAAGTGCTTCTCCAAGGTTTGTGGCGCCACATACGAAAGGGACCGTGAATGACCATTTGTCTATGTGGTGAGATTCATCTGCTGGAGTCAGCACTTCGGATTCGTCAACGTAGTCGACACCAAGTGATTCCAGGATTTGAGCTTCGGCAAAATGACCGATTCTTGCTTTTGCCATCACCGGAATCGTGACGGCCTCTTGTATACCCTCGATCATCACTGGGTCACTCATGCGGGCGACGCCGCCATCGCGTCGAATGTCCGCAGGTACTCGCTCAAGGGCCATTACCGCCACTGCGCCTGCGTCCTCAGCGATCTTGGCTTCCGCCGGTGTGACGACGTCCATGATGACACCGCCTCTCAGCATGTCGGCCAAACCGCGCTTCACACGCACTGTGCCTACCTGCGAGTTTGAATTACTTGTGCTTTCAGCCATGCCTTCAGTCTAAGCGCACGAAGCAAAGAACGAGTCAGCTTCTGTTAGTCATCGATTTCGAGTATCTCGACCGAGTCACGGGGAGCCAATAACACCCACGTACTGCCTGGCGACATCGCTATAAGGCGACCTTGATTATCGAAAAAATCCGTGTGGACCGTGACGTTTGCTTTGATCCATCGACCTTCAATGAGGCCACCATCTTTCAGTATCAACGCGGTGCCCGAACCTTCGGACACCAACCCCAGCGGTATCCGGGCTCCGTTGACATCTTCTTCATTGGTCAAGACGTACTTCGTGAATTGAATAATGAGATTTTCAGGGGCGAGCTCGTGTTGTTCACCTTTGAGGTCTAGAACAACATGCGGGTCATCGTTCTGGGATCGCGCCCATCCGCTTCGTGCGGCGTCCCAAAGGTGTTCGACCTTTGTGGAGCCCCAGTCGACTTTGACCCCTTTGATTTCACGACTTGGACCGCTTGTCGTTTCTTCGGGCAGTTCGTATGGCCACAACGGCTCGGAGCTGTGCGGGTCATGCGCTTCTTTATTGAAAAGTTGCGAGGCGCGAACCCACAAATTGCTCGGGGGTATTCGTTCCGTTTGACGCCAATAATGAGACGGGTTTCTGTACAAGCCAACATCGGTGATGGCAACAGTGTCGAGGAGTTTCCTGAAAGCCCAGTTGGATCCGCTCCAACCAAAAAGAGCTCCGTCAAATGGCATCAGAAGCGGGATATCGGTTGACCTTCCAGATCGGATAGGACCAACCGACGCGGGGATTTGGGAGTGAAAAATCGCCAGAAACCTAGTAAGTCCACCCTCCACTAGTTCTTCGAAGACAATGTCGGCATCTTGAAGTCCCTGCTGCGGCAACGCCGTTGGCGCATTGTCAATCTTTAACGCAAGAGGCGGTGAATAGAGTTCTGTGGAGTCGATGGGAGTGCCACGAAATGGTGCCAAGAATTCTCTTTCTTGGTCTGACACTGGCTTTTGTTGAGGTGTTGTAGTTGACGTGGTGCCGCTCGTTGACGGCTCGGGCGTTTTACCTGATTCGTCGTTTGATTGATCAGGCTGAATGGTGGTCGTAGCTTCGGCCGCCAATTTCGTCGGGGGCGTCTCTGCGTTTACCGTGTCGTGTGCATCTCTGAGGTCAGCGGCGCAAGCGATACAGATAAGTCCGGCTACTCCTATAACGAGAGTCGCTTGCTTCATAACTAAATTACAACTCGCGAAGGGCCGTCATACGCGCTTCGACTGTGGGTCGATCAGTGTTCGCGTTGGTCGAAAGCACCCATAGAGAATCAGTAATGCTGCTAGCCGTTGATAACTCGTTTCGGTTCTCCATCATGGCAAGTGCTTCCACCATGCCTGGCGGGTAACGAGTCAGCGCTACTCCGGCACTGTCGTTAAGGAAGTCATCGCTTGGGTCGAGCTCTAACCCGAATCTCTGCTTAACGCTCACCGGTAGTAGAGCGAACGGTCGCACCCATAGTGCGCCTATTCGAATTTGCAACCCAAACGTCGATAACGCTGCAGTCGCTAGAGCAGTTTGGCCAGTAGCTATCTGAGAAATGCGGTTCGCAACAATCGCCTCGAGTTCTATTCGAGTCGCTGAATCCAGCAGGCCTGTCGTAACTACAAGAGTTGACTTTGCGCTTGAACGTCCAACCGCCGCCATATTTCGAGCTTCAGTTGAAAGTACCCGGATTTCGGGGACTGGTATCCCTGTTGTTAGGCAAATGGCCTCAACCAAGTTGACAAGACGCGGGTACTGGTCGCTATGCATTTGTTGATTTTCGAGGCTTCGCAACGCGCGCTTTTCAGACGTGATCGCGAGGTATGCGATCCATGACAGCGTTAGCGCTGCAACTATCAGTCCAAGCAATGTCGAACCAGAAATGATGGATACCAAGAAGAAAAGTGCGGCGGATAGCACCGCGACTCCTGTCGCGAAGAACACAACTAGCTGGCTCATGTTTTGCTGGGCTTTGTCGCTCAGGTTGTCCATTTGGGTTCCATGTCTCCGTTGTGTCCTGGCAACTCCGCTGAGTATTGTACGGCGGCAATCCGCCGGCGCTGTTCACAAAGCAGAGAGTCTGGTCAGGTTCGTACCGTTATCTAAACGGCCAGCCCATTCGACTTAACTCACCGCGCCAACCCCCTCGTTCGGGATCTGCTTTTTCGATCGCTATCGCCCGCTCGTAGATCTCGATATATACCCCAGCGAGTCGCTCCATTGCGAACTCCGCTACTCGTTTGGTTCCGGCTTCAATAAGCCCTTGCGTCAATGCCTGATCTGTAAGCACTTTAGTTAATGCCTTTGCCAACATTCCCGCTTCCCCAGGAGGGACGAGAAAAGCCTCATCCCCATTTACGGCAACGTTTCGGTAACCCGGCAAGTCGCTCGCAACCACTGGAGTGCCCGCCGCCATAGCCTCAAGCAGCACTATTCCAAAACTCTCTCCACGAAGCGAGGGAACGCACAATACGTCAGCTCCCTTAATGCGGCTTATCTTCTCTTCATCACTGACTGGGCCGAGCCAACGTAGCCGGTCCTCACCTCTGTATTTGGTCTGTAATTCGTCGGTTTGAGGGCCATCAGACATAATCCACACGGTCACGTTTGCAGGTAAAGATTCCACTGACTTCAGTAATGTCTCCAAACCTTTACGAGGCTCATGCCTGCCAACGTATGCAATTGTTGCGCCTTCGGACGGAGCGGCTTCGGCGTTCCGAAATTTGTCTATTTCGACCCCATTGAAGACCACCTCGTAGTCCCCGCCGAGTGCTTCGAATGCCATCTCTTTGGCATCTTGGGAAACCGCTGTTCGGATGTTCATTCTTGTTGCCAGCCACCGAACACCGGGGGTCATGTAGGCCTTGCTGCCTCCCGCTGCGTGCCAGGTACCTACTATTGGGGCGCTTCGGAGGAACAGCGCCGTTTGGCACGGTCCGGGACAGATGGGCTCATGTATATGAACGACATCAAATTCTTCGTCGCGGAAGGCCCTTATGGTTCTTAAGGTGCAAGCTAAGTCGGGTGCAATCGGAGCTATGGAACCATTAGCAAACGTCGGAATGCTGGCGCCTAATGGAGTTACACCGGTCTCTGGAGGCGCTCCATCGCATGGTCCAAGGACTCGAACTTTGTGACCAAGCCTGTTGAGAGCTCTTGCTAACGCAAGAACTTGACTCTGCACACCTCCAGGGCTGCTGAGACTGTAGGGCGACACGATTCCTATCCGCACATCAGATAAAGCTACGCGAAGTTCCCTTCAGTCCATAGGGCAATTTGATTCGCGGTTATTTTTATTCCGATAAGTCACTGGGCCAATTGGGTTGAAATAAGTGCCATTGCTCAGGGTCGCGGCGTATCAACAGCTCAAGCTCCTCAGCAATCAGTTGAGTTATGCGATGCACGTCTTCTTTGACCGTTCCAACTCTGGAAGTTTCTATTGGGGGCCTCACCATGCCGAGATGTTTGCCTTGTGGTTCGAAATAGACCGCCGTAGGTAAAACTGTCGCCCCTGTGCGTAACGCGAGCAATGCCGGCCCTGCGGGCAATGTCGTTATCTCGCCCATGAAATTGACCTCGCTGCCCCCGCCGGAGATATGCCGGTCGCAGAGAAGGCACACGATCTCGTTTCTCTTCAAGGCCGCAGCGATCTCTGCCCCTGCCGAGGCACTTAAGGGCACGACCTTCATACCTAGCTTCTCGCGAAAGCTCACAAACCATCGAAAAAGCCGGTCAGGATTGATGGGCTCTACCACAACTGTGATTGGCAACTTGTTGACGGTTGCCATCCAGAATCCAGCCCATTCCCAGCCACCCAGGTGGGGTAAGGCCAGGATTACTCCTTTGCCTCTTTCTAATGCTTCTTCAACAAAGTGGTAGTCAGGGACATCTATACCTTCGACCAGCTGGGAGCTGCTTCTGGAAGGAAGCCGGAAGGATTCGATCCAATACCGAATGTAGGAGGCGAAGGCGTTCCTTGTCGCAGCTCGCACAGACTTGTGGTCCGCGTCAACATCCAAGCACCTTGCCATATGTCGCTTGACTATTGATCGCTTACTTCTCAGCAGCAAACAAAGAGGGCCTGCAAGCACAGCAGGCAGCGCCCCAGCGACGGATTTAGGCAGACGTCGAGCACCCCAGGCTCCAATTCGATAGAGCGTTGTGGTCACTCGTCCCGACAAGACTGTCAACTTTGATTACTGGAACTGGAAATGTCTTTGCTGGCTTGTCGCCAAACCTTGAAAAACCTTTGGAGTGCTGTCGCAGATGTCAGAGCCAGCATGATCCAAAGCACGGGAATCAATAGCACTTCGAAACACAGACCAAATCCAAGGACAACCATCCGTTCGGCTCGCTCCATTAGGCCGCCCTTGGCTTCGTAGCCCAACAGTTCGGCCTTGGCTCTTTCGTAGCTGATCAGGGAGGCAGTCGCGAGCACGGCCATCGGCAGCATCATGATGGTTCCCCCTTTGGTGTCTGCCAAGTGCCAGGCAACACCGCACAACAAGAGCCCGTCAGTTACTCGATCGGCGGTTGAGTCAAAAAAGGCGCCACGTTTTGAAGTAGTGCCTGCCGCCACGGCGACCGCTCCGTCTAACAAATCGGGCACGGCAGTCAAGATTAGGAAGATCAGTCCCAACTGGAGTTGGCTATTCCCAATCAGAAGGCATGCAGCTACTGACATCCCAAGACCAACACATGTGAGAAAGTTCGCGCTGACTCCAAGTCGAACTAGGAAACGTCCAACTGGTCGCACGAAGCGATCAACTCCGTTGCGAAAGTTTCCGTCAAGCATCGAGGTTTGTCTCCGCGCCACCCTCAAGTTCGCTGCTTTGGGCCCACTCTTCTGGATTTTCTTCGACGAAATATTCGACGATTGTTCCATCAACTGCGTCTACCAGGACAAGGCCTCTGTGTGCTGGTGGATCTTCAGCGGAGTAGACCAACATTTTCCATGTTGGTCTGCTCAGCACACCTCTCCAACCAAGTTGTGCACTTGCATGCCCTACCGGAAAGCCGACTGCTCGATTTGCTGCGACGAGTGCTTCATTTTCATCTAGTCCGAAACTTCGCCCAGCAGCAAGGCTGTATAGACCGAATAAGCCGAGCGCCACACAGCCAGCTATAAGGCCAGTATTGACGAGCACGGGCTCTCCACTAACCGACACTGACCATGTGCCAATACCAAGGGCAACGATGAGATAAATCAGCCCGGTGACTTTCCGACGTTTATTATCCGGAAACTGGTACACCCCGACAAATCCTCGATCAAGATCTTCAGGGAGCTGATCGCGCACTTCGTCGTCGTCCACCTAAATCACGCTACCTGCCATTGGGCATTTCTCACGGCTTCACTCAAAAGCATCTCTCAGACGTTCGAGAGTCGACTCCAACGACTCCGGGAGTACGCGCGTGCCTGAGACTGTGGTCATGAAATTCGTGTCACCATCCCATCGCGGTAACACGTGAACATGAAGATGATCTGGAATTCCGGCCCCTGCTCCTTGACCCAAGTTCGCACCCATATTTATTCCGTCCGGCACGTAGGACTTTTCAATTGCCGAAATGGACCTTGAAACCAAATCAAAGAGTTCCTGCCTGCAGTCACCATCAAGGTCTCCAAAATTGGCAGCGTGGGCATATGGGAGCACCATCACATGGCCCGTGTTGTAGGGGTAGGCGTTTAGGATCACCCCAGCTTGTTCCCCGCAATGAACCAGCAGTTCTGGTTTGCTCTTCCGTAAGTCGAGGACAGCGCACAGCACACACTTTCCCTCTGAGGCTCTAGCGATTTCCCCTGTTTCACCACTTACGTATTCACGCCGCCAAGTAGCCCATATTCGATCTAGACCGTCCATAGAGACATCTTTACCGCTGCGCGCGCTACGTGATTCATTCGAGACCTACTAGTTTCAAAGCGACCCGTGTTCGATAACGCGTGTTCAGTTGAAGAAGAACGGCAGTGAACGCCTCGATCGCGGTTGCGTTAGACAAGTTTCCACAATCCAGCGCTCTGGTTCCCGGTATTTTCCCGACTACCTCCGCGACAAGGTCGGTTGCCTCGCGGTTGTCGCTACATATCAGAATGTCGCTATCAAGCGGCTCGTTGAGATCACCTAATTCTTGAGCTGGGACGTGTTGCAGAGTCGCTGCCACTCTTGAGTCAGGCAGGGAAGCTTGCACCGAAGCTGCAACTGAGCCTCTTGGCGGGATGAGTGGAACAAACTCGTCATCAACGCGCGCTAGAGCATTGGACATAGTGACAACGACTTTGTCTCTCACATAGTCCTCAACGCTTCTCGCCGTTATCGCGGCAGCGTCCCATGGCGTGGCGATGACGACGAACTCGCACTCGGCGGCACCTATGTTGTCTGATGGAGTTATTGCTAACTCGCGGTCGGGCCATCGGTCGATAATGCTGTCAACAACTTCCATGGATCGATATTTGGATCGGGACCCCAAAATAATTTCGTAGCCCACATCAGCTAACCGGGCCGCTAACGCTGAGCCCGCAGGTCCTGTTCCGCCAACTATGCCTATCCGCATGAAGTGCCACCGTACTGTCCAATAGCACGGTACGGTGACTTCATTACGCTAGTTACTGCAACGGCACTGAATGATTGTGCCGCTGAAACCAAACGGAGGACGATCTAGATGGGTCTGATGGATGGAAAAAAGCTTCTAATTACTGGAGTGCTTACTGACGCTTCACTAGCTTTCGAGGTCGCCAAGTTGGCCCAGTTGGAAGGAGCGGAGATAGTACTCACTGGCGCTGGGAGAGCGATGCGTTTAACTGAACGCACCGCGAAGAAGCTTCCAGAGGTCTGTGACGTTCTCCCGCTTGATGTCACAGAACAAAGCGAAATTGAGGCTGTGGCCGCAGAGTTAAACAGTCGTTGGGGCCGGGTCGATGGGGTTCTGCACGCAATCGGTTTCGCGCCCGAGTCATGTTTGGGGGGAAATTTTTTAAATGCCGAATGGGATGACGTCAGCGTCGCGATGAACATTTCCGCCTACAGCCTTAAGGCTCTAGCCGGAGGCCTTCACCCTCTACTGGCCGAAGCTAAAGGCAACGTGGTTGGCCTCACTTTTGACGCGTCGGTGGCGTGGCCTGTCTACGACTGGATGGGCGTAGCGAAGGCAGCATTTGAGTCAACTGCGCGTTACCTTGCGAAGAGCTTGGGTCCAGATGGCATTCGAGTCAACCTGATATCCGCCGGACCCATTAGGACGATGGCAGCCAAGTCAATTCCTGGATTTGCGGAGTTTGAAGACGCTTGGGAGAGCAGAGCTCCTATGGGGTGGGACATCAACGATCAGCATTCAGTTGCAAGAACGACTCTGGCGTTGATGTCCGACTGGTTTCCAATGACTACGGGAGAGATTATTCACGTGGACGGCGGATACCACGCTATGGGCGCCTGACGGACAAAAATGCATTGCGGGCTTTATGGCTCACTTGAAAGTGGACCCACCAGCCCCCGCATCACATCGTCAAGAGTTACGACTCCAGAATTAACTCCCTGAGACGTCACCAACGCTAAGTGAATTTGCGACCTTCGCATCAACTCGAGAACGTCTGGCAATTTTGCATCGCGGTTGACTCTCAACATTGGACGGATGAGGTCAGGCTGCAGTTTGTTGTCTTCAGTTTCGATGCTCAAAAGATCTTTGCTATGGACGAACCCTCTCACATCGTTCATATCCCGGCCGTATACAACCAGCCGCGTGTGCCCGGTCAGGACTATCTGAGATTCAATTTCATCAATCGACGAATCAACGGTAACGGCATCAACTTCTTCCATCGGAGCCATGACTGAGACAACCTCAGCTTCTCCAAACGTGAGGGCACTTTCGATCAGGGCGTGCTCCTGATAGTCGATCAGGCCCTGATCGTGGGATTCATCGACCATGAGCAGTAGCTCGGCGTTCGTTGTCGCATCGTCGAGTTCTGAAGTCGGTTCTACTCGAAAGACTTTCAACAAGCTATTAACGAGGTGGTTAAGTACCCGAATGATTGGTCCTGCAAGCACTAGATATGCCGCCATGGGCCGCGCAAGCAGCAACAACGTGCGTTCTGGTCCTGTAATCGCCAGGCTTTTGGGAACCATCTCTCCAAGCACCATGTGGATGACGACAACAAAGCTGAGGGCGATAGCGAAACTCACTGAGTGCAGGAGCGTCTCATCCATGTCAATGAATCGATGAATTAGTTTTTCGAGAAGCGACGCTACGGCAGGCTCCGCTAATCGGCCCAGCACTAGCGAGCAGACTGTGATTCCAAGCTGGGCTCCTCCGAGGGCATTTAAAACATCTCTTTGCAGGCGCTGCGCTGCTTTGGCCGACTTGCTCCCTGTAGCTACCTGGGAGTCAATGGCCGATTTCATTGCGCCTAGTAGGCCGAATTCAAGCGCCACAAATGCTCCGTTGAGAAGAACCAACAAGGCGCCGACCACGATTGCTAACGCCGTCATGATTCCTCGCCTTGGCTGTCAAAATAAAGTTCCGACTCAGGGGGGCGCTCTACAGATATCTCGGCGATACGCAGATTCTCCCTACCCAGAATCTCGAATTTCCAGCCTTGCCATTCGAGCTGTTCTCCCACGAGTGGCACCGATCCGAACTGCTCAAGCAGGAAGCCAGCAACTGTTTCGTAGGGACCGCGAGGTAGACGCAACCCAATCATTTCTTCGATGTCACCTCTTGAGGTACGCCCATCAACTACGTAACGGCCATCTCTTGTTTCGCTGGTCGTTCGGACTGGCTCGTCGTACTCGTCGGCGATATCTCCTACTAACTCTTCAAGGATGTCCTCTCTTGTAATGAGTCCTGCTGTGCCTCCGTGCTCGTCTATTACAACCGCTAATCGACTTTCGGCCGCTTCAAGATCTAGCAGCACACCATCAAGCTCTCGGTGTTCGGGAACAATTACTGCTGGCCGCAGGATTTCCGAGAGTGGTCTGAGCTCTCGATCTTCCACTGGAAGCGCAAAAACATCTCTTACTTCGACTATTCCCACTATGTCATCTGTGTCTTGTCCAGTGACCGGGAACCTCGAATACCCACTGTCCTTGGTTATTCTGACCAGATCAGCAATGGTCCCTGATTGTTCGATACCCACCATCGAGGTTCGAGGCGTCAGAGCATCCGCAGCATCTTTTCGCGAAAGTTGAAGAGTTCGCGTAATTAGCCGAGCTTCGTCTGCGCGAATGGTTCGAGCACTGGACGCTCTAACTAGATGTTCGAGGTCTTCCAAAGACCTCAGGGAACGCAATTCTTCCACAGGTTCGATGCCGCATAGACGGAGCAGCCGATTCGCAAGCCCATTGAACGTAGCCGTTACGGGTGCTGAGATAACTCCATAGACCCTAAGGATCGGACCCAACCAGAGTCCTGTTCCCAGTGGCCGAGATATCGCAATATTTTTCGGTGCTAGCTCTCCGAAAACCATCTGTATCACAGCGGCAATTGCAATCGCTATACCCGCTTGAGCCGGGCCGGAGGTCAAGTTGAAACCTGGTAAGTATCCCAAGAACTCACCGATGGTGTCCTCAGCAAGGAAGCCAAGCAGCAAAGAAGTAACGGTTATACCTAGCTGAGCTCCGCCCAAATGAAAACTGAGGCGACTAAGAAGCTTCTTCACCGTTCGCGCTCGCCGGTGACCCTCGCCGGCCATTACCTCGACACGCTCCGCATCAACCGCAACCAGAGAAAACTCACCGGCGACAAAAATGCCATTAAGGGCAATTAAGACAAAAACCGCTACTAACCCCATGATTGGATCGATCGTGAACACCTCCATACATCTTTATCTATCCGGACCTGGCTAACGCCAAGGTAGCCTCCAAGCAATGCCTGGGGACAACGCCACTTTCGAACCGGTCAGCGAATGGTCAACTTATCCCCCCGTAGAGGAAACAATTAGGAGTGATAGCACCCTTGGGTGGCTGAAGCGCATCAGCCCTGTCGTATTGACCCATCGCTGGCGAATTTTTTGGTCAGTTATAGCTGCGGTCATCGCCATGGTCGCTCAGATTCTCGTACCTCGCGTGGTCGGTCTGGCAATCGACCGAGCTTTGATTACTGGAACCAGCAGCCTCTGGCTCTTCGTGGCAATTTTGCTAGTCCTCGGGGTCGCACGTGCGGCCGCCACGTTCGGGTACCGCTATGGGCTGTACGGAATGGCGTTCAAAGTTGAGTACCAACTGCGAACCCTGCTTTTTCAGCATCTAGGAAAGCTGTCATTTGCTTTTTTTGATCGAGTGCAAAGCGGACAAATAATCAGTCGAGCTAATTCGGATATCAGATCAGTTCAAATGTTTATGGCATTTGCCCCAATCATGGCTGTCCAGTTTTTCAGCTTCGTGGTCGCTATCGGATTGATGGCTGCAATTAGTGTTCCCCTCACCGCAATAACCATGATCGCATTGCCTGGTGTTTTTGCTATTGGACAGCGATTACGCAAAATCATGTTCCCCCTTTCTTGGGTGATTCAGTCACGTCAGGCAGAAATCGCCACCGTCGTTGACGAATCAGTCAATGGAGTTCGAGTAGTTAAAGCGTTCGCTGCAGAACGTCACCAAATTGAGTCTCTAGCAATAGGCGCTCAACGGCTTCGATGGGCGAACTTAGTTCAGCACTGGACTCGCGCTTCTCATACCCCTTTTATAGAAAATTTACCGCGGGTTGCTTTAGCCACGGTCCTGCTGGTCGGGGGGCTCCAAACGATCGACGGATCGTTGACCGTAGGGGATTTGGTCTCTTTCAATCTCTACATTCTCCTTCTACAAGCTCCATTTCGATTTATTGGGATGTTGTTGATTTTGGGTCAGCGAGCGAAAGCTTCCGCGGAACGAATTTACGAAATCTTGGACGAACCTCCCGCGGTAGACGATCGTCATGATGCTGTGGATCTGATTCCCTCGGGAGGGGGTATTTCATTTTCAGATGTGAGCTTTGCCTACGGAAAGGAGGCGGTAGGTGGATCACAAGGCAGCGAGAACGCTCCTTTGGTTCTAGAGCACTTCAACCTTGATATTTCGCCAGGAGAAACGATCGCGATTGTTGGCCGAACGGGGTCAGGCAAATCAACGATTGCCCGCCTGCTAATGCGCTTCTACGAACTGCAGGGCGGCAAAATCTCGTTAGATGGAAACGACATCAGATCAGTGACACAAGCGAGTCTCCGATCGGCAATTAGTCTCGTGCCAGACGAGCCGTTCTTGTTTTCGACCAGCGTCCATGAAAACATTTCTTATGGAAAACCAAATGCGTCGAGAGCGGAAGTCGAAGCCGCTGCGAGAGCAGCTCAAGCTCACGAGTTCATTGTTGAACTAGAAGATGACTATGACACTGTTGTCGGCGAGCGTGGCTACGACTTGTCAGGTGGACAACGTCAACGCATATCCCTGGCGAGACTGTTTCTCAGTGACCCTTCTGTCATCATTTTGGATGACAGCACCAGCGCTATCGATGTCGAGATAGAAGAGCGAATCCACGGCTCCTTGAAGGAACTTTTACGGAAACGAACAACGATCGTGATCGCTCATCGACTATCCACGATCGCGCTTGCCGATCGAGTGGTGTTGGTAAACGATGGTCAAGTCATCGCCGATGGAACCCACCAACAACTGCTCGACACAGAACCCCGATATGTCGAGACTTTGGCTGCCTCACTGGGAGAGAACGACTCGTGGTGATGATGGGACCGCCTGGGGGCGGAGCATTTGCAGGGCCCAGTGCTACTCAGTCGAGCGCTAGCGCCGGCTTACCGTTTGCGGGAGTCCCCTCAGAGATGCAAGAGGGTGCAGAACTAATTCTGAGCAAAGAGCCCGAGCACGCCAGTCCTGAAATCAAGTTCGAGCGATTCGCCACCCGTGCGTCAAGACTGAATCTTCGTTCGCTATTCGAGAACCGCCGCGCGATCGCCCTCTGGGGGCTATTCCTTCTGGCAGTGGAAACTGTGACTGCTCTTCTCGGGCCTGTGTTGACTCAACAGGGCATTGACAACGGCGTAATGCAAGAAGATCGCGGGGCACTCTACAAAGCCGTCGCCCTATTCGGAATAGTTATCGTCGTAAACGGCTTAACGAGCTTTTGGCGACAACGATGGAACGGTCGCCTGGGCGAAAACATCATGTACGACGTGCGGTTGGAGCTCTTCAGCCATTATCAGCGAATGGGGTTGGACTGGTACACCTCTGGAAAATCCGGAGTGCTACTCAGCAGAATGACCTCAGATGTAGAGGCCTTGACCCTGCTGGTCAACGAGGGCTTCGTCAATTTGGTGATTCAAGCTCTCACCGTCTCCGTGGTCACCATCATTCTCTTTTCCTACAACCCGCTGCTCGCGATCTTGTTGCTGGCGCTCGTTCTACCGCCTCTAATCCTCATGACTCTTTGGTTTCGAGCGGTCAGCGAACGCGGATACTCCGAGGTTCGAGATCGAATCGCTTCGGTTCTAGCTGATCTGTCCGAAAATCTTTCAGGTGTCAGAGTCATCGCTGCGCTGAACCGTCGCCGACAAAACGCCGAGACGCATAGAACCGTTGTGGGCGCTTATCTTGATGCGAATCTCTACACGGCGCGGGCAGGAGCGATTTACGGACCCGTTACCGAGGGGGTAGGTATCGCTGCCCAAGCGATCGTCCTCTTGGTCGGTGGTTGGATGGTGGTTGACGGTTCATTACAAGTTGGCGAACTGGCTGCGTTTGTGCTGTTCGTAAACACCTTCTTTGCGCCGATTCAACAGATGGTCCAGCTCTACAACACTTACCAACAAGGCCAATCTGGGCTGCACAAAATCAGCGAAATCCTTAGCACTGAGCCGTCGATCAAGGAAAAGCCCGGAGCATCTCCGCTGCCGCCGATTGAAGGTCATATCAACTTCGATTCAGTGACCTTCAGCTACGGCGACGGCCCAGAAGTTCTCAGCAGGGTTGACCTTTCGATCAATCCTGGTGAAACCTTCGCATTTGTTGGCCCTACCGGCGCGGGAAAAAGCACCATGGCCAAATTAATTACTCGCTTCTACGACCCAAGCTCTGGGGCTGTGTCGATCGATGGAGTTGACCTTAGAGATGTCTCAATTACATCTTTGAGGACTCAGCTCGGCGTAGTTCCTCAGGAGCCATTTCTGTTTTACGGAACTATTCGGGACAATGTCGCCTTCGCTAAGCCGAATGCAACCGATGATGAAATTCACGAAGCCATAGCCCACGTCGGTCTCTCCGAGACGGTCAGTCACCTAGCCGACGGAGTAGACACTTTGGTCCATGAACGAGGGGTTTCGCTTTCAGCCGGCGAACGGCAACTCATTGCTTTGGCTCGAGCATTTATGGCTCGCCCAAGAGTTCTCGTATTAGACGAGGCGACCTCAAGTCTTGACCTACATTCTGAAGCTCAAATCGAGACTGCTTTGGACGGCCTGCTTGAAGGCAGGACAGCTGTCTTGATAGCCCATCGATTAGCGACCGCTATGAAGGCCGATCGAATCGCGGTAGTCGATGATGGCCGGATTGTTGAACTTGGTTCTCACGCAGAACTCGTCGAACTGGGAGGCCGCTATGCGGAAATGTTCGCGACCTGGTCTTCGCACTCTGAGTCTGACAAAGACTCATCTGTGTAGCGGCTTTCGGATTAGGCGCCAGTATCTGGCAAGCTAGACCCGTGGCCGCTCCTTTTTCTACCGTAGAGCTTCGCAAAGTGTCGGTGAGATACGAGGACACAACAGTTCTTGGACCATTGGACCTCGATATCGCACCTGAAGACCGGTGGGTAATACTGGGACCTAATGGGAGCGGCAAAACCACTCTGATTAAGGTGCTGTCTCTGTATCGCTACCCAACCACAGGCACTGTTCAAGTTCTTGGAGAGAGCTGGGGAGCCACCGATGTGCGAGAGCTTCGCCAGAAAATTGGTCTTGCTTCGTCTTCTCTCAGGGATCAGTTCAGGCCCGATATCTCGGGCCTGGATATTGTCATGACAGCACGACACGCTGCACTTGAAACGTGGTGGCATCATTATTCCGATGAGGACCGCGACTCCGCCCTGAAGTGCTTATCGCGAGTAGATGCTTTAAAGCTTGCCGACCGCAAGTTCCACACTATGTCCTCGGGGGAACAACAACGGGTGCAGTTGGCTCGGACTCTGATGGGTGACCCAGGCTTACTTCTGCTTGATGAGCCAACTGCGGGGCTTGATTTAGTGGGTAGAGAGCAGCTGGTTGCGACGTTAGCGTCGGTTGCGTCAGATATCGAGACTCCTGCCACCGTTCTCGTAACGCACCACACCGATGAGATTCCTCCTGGCTTTACGCATGGCCTTCTTTTGAGAAATGGCCGAGTGATGGCGTGTGGTCCGATTGATCAAGTTCTTACCGCCGACTCCTTGTCCGAATGTTTCGGTTTGCGGCTTGAGCTCGAGAATCGAGACGGCCGTTGGCTGTCCTGGGCCCGCAGCTAACGTTCCCATGAGCGATCCGAGCTCTCAGAGACAACAGTCAAAAGTTTTTGGAGAAGTGGCCGAGATTTACCACCGTGTCCGGCCGGGTTATCCAGAGGGTCTATACGATTGGATCCTTGAAACTTCGGGAGTCGATAGCAGTGAACTCCTGATAGACGTCGGATGCGGAACTGGAAAAGCATCTATCTCATTTTTGAGACGCGGATTCACTGTTATCGGAGTCGAACCCGACCCAATGATGGCTCAGATCGCCACCCGTGAGTTCAGCGACTTCGATACCTTTTCCGTTGACCAATGCACACTTGATGATTTCAGAGCCGCTTCATCAGATGCCGGTCTGATATACGCCGGCCAATCTTGGCACTGGATGAACCCTGACACCCGATTCGAGTGCGCAGCCTCCGCACTCAAACCAGGGGGCTGGTTGTGTGTTTTTTGGAATCGACCCGAGAAAATCCATCATTCCTTCGATCTCGAAATGGACGCCCTCTATGCCGAGTTAGCTCCTCAATTCAACGATGAGCGATTCAAGGTTCGCTTGCCTGGATCAAAATCGGTGATTAGCGCCGATACTCCAATCGAAGAGTTCGAGCTAAGCCAATTATTTGGTGATGTTCATACTTTCGAGGCGTCGTGGGAGCAAACAATCAGTAGCGAAGAGCATGTCCAGAATCTTTTGACCCAGTCAGATCACCGAATGCTCGCTGAAGGACTTCGAACAAAGCTATTGCGCCAAGTTGGTGAGGTAATTAACAATGCCGGAGGCAGCTACAAACAGCTCTTCACCACTCACGCATATGCGGCGAAGCTTTCTGTCTGAGAACATCTTTGTATGAGAACTCACGAGGACCGCATTCGTTCTTATTTTGCAGCATGTAGCTCCGGCTCAAAGGATGAGGTGGCAAGCCACTTCACCGAAGACGCAGTCATTTATGACACGAATCACGCGCCAATTATTTCTGCTGAAAACATAGGAAATTTCTGGGTACAAATTCACGCTAAATGGACCGGCGCGAATTGGGTGGTGGAACGCATCGTGGAAGACGAGACCTCCGCGGCGATTGAGTGGCGCATGGATGGTGAACATCAAGGCAACAAGTTTGAGGTCCGCGGAAGCGAGCATTATCAGTTTCGCGAAAGCCTTATCGCAGAAATTCGCCAGTATTGGACTTTTGATGCTTCGAGTCCTGGCAGTGGCTTAATTGACTATCCGTACGGTGATTCAAATCGTTTGGGTTCCGATGACGTCTGACAAAGATCACTCCAATAACGAACTGCACCTGGTCTATGAAGATCCGCAGTTTTCAGCTCGAAGCCAAACCGCAGCAGCGCTGCGCCGCTTGGGGAACGCTTTTGTGCGTCATCGTCTCAGCGAAGAGGATTTATCTGCTTTGAAAGAGTGGGCACAATCATCAGCTGAGGCGTTAGAGCTCTCTGAACCTACCGCTCGACCCTCTGATTATTTCGAACGCCGTTATACAGATCCTCGACCGCCTGACGGTTCGGAAGTGATTGCATTCAGCGATAGGACGTTCAGCGGCCCCGCTAATCCAATGGGGGTTGAGGTTGAACTTAGACGCAACGGAGATGGGGTACTCAGCAAGGTGATCTTCGGAGCAGCGTTCGAAAGTGCGCCAGGCAGAGTCCACGGCGGGGCGGTGTCAGCACTCGTGGATGACACCATGGGTTATCTCATGATCGTTTTGGG
>CEPT01069766.1_pt1 | contig 17808 bp, 1 predicted proteins | sample 356221 | NCBI WGS metagenome assembly CEPT01 (sample SAMEA2620081, study PRJEB7988) | marine metagenome | isolation source: saline water (ENVO:00002010), including | reverse complement strand
TTAACTTCTGGCGATCGAATTGACTTTAAGATTGATAATAGAGAATCAGATCCAATTAAAGTTCTTTACAATTCAGTCATCAGAAAGATGACTACAGGAAAGATTGGATTTGCAAATACTGATGTATCTACAGATGACGATACTATTGACTTAACTGGTGAAGAAATTGAAAATGGCGATAAAGTAGTATATTATTCTGCGAATCCTATTGGTGGTTTGAATAATTATCAGTCATATTTTGTATACAAGAATGACTATAATAAAATCCACTTGTCAGAATATCCTTCTGACGTAGAGTTAGGTAAGTTTGTAGACTTTACTAGTGCTGGTGGTGGCGACCAAGAGTTATACAAAATCAACCCACCAATTAAATTCATTAAGGGTGATATTATAAGATTTGATATGTCAGATCAAAGTGTATCTGATATGGAACTTGAGTTTTACGAAGATCCTGGATTTACTAGAAGAATTGAAATCATTGGAAGATCGGAAACTGGTTTTGCAATAACCAGAAGTGGAACTAACGGACTTGCAGATGCTGAAGTTTCGGTTGACACTTCAAAAGAAAACTTCCCAACAGGTCTTTATTATACTTTGGTGCCCAAAGGACCTGTAGATGAAAGAAAAGATCAAATTACCAGAGATGTTGAAGTAAAAGGTGCAAATAAGATCGATTTACTTAGACATTCTTTAAATGACTCTTATATTATTACTACTGCTAGCGATGACGAGTTTATTTTTAATCTCACTAGAAAACCATCAGAGTCCGAAAAACGTTCATACAATAATGCAGATACAAAAGTCTCATATGTAACTGATTCTAAGACAACTGATGGTCCGATTGAAAGATTAAGAATTAACTTCGCTGGATTGGGTTATGACAGACTCCCTGTTGCTAACGGACTAAAGTCTGATAATGGAAAAGGAGCTAATATCAAACTTATTTCTGATGAAATCGGAAGAGTTGACAAATATGATCGAATTAAAGACGGATTCGACTATCCAACGGATCCTACTTTAGCTCCATCTCTAAGTACTCCTTCAGTAGTTGGTATTAAGGATATTAGAACTATTGATTATATTGGAATTACCACTGGTGGTAGAGGATACAACCAGACACCAACTCTTGTTGTCCCAGATAAAACTAGTATTAAGTTAATTCCTCATATTCAAGGTGGATCTATAGTTAAGGTTGATGTAGCAGAAAATGCAATCGATTTTAGTGTTCCTCTTGATATTGTAACCATTCATCATTCCCAGGGATATGATATTGACTTCTTCACTGTTAATGGAAATTCAATAACTGCAGAACTATCAAATACTGATATATTAACTGCAGGAATTTCTACGGTCTTCCCATTCCAAGAGGGGGATGAAGTTTTTGTAGAAGCATGTAGACTTACTGATGAAACAGATCACTTAGCAAACTATAATTCAGATGCATATGGGTACAAGTTCTTCACTGTAACGGGAATTAGTACAATTAACAATACTGTCACTTATGATATGACAGGTATTGCTACTGGAGCATTTGGTACTTATGATGATGCTATTACTTTAGGATATCTTGTTAATAAAAAAGATGTTCCAGTTCTTGAAATGGTTCTTAGAGATGACGTAAGTTATCTATCCAAAGAAAAAGTTACTGGACCTACTTTTATTGGTAGGGTAATGGAAGGTGGTTGGGATAATGATCTTAACCAACTTAGAGTAAATGATTCATTTGGAAATTTAAGAACTGGTGAAAAATTAACTGGTGAATCTTCTAAAGTAATTGGTACTATTGAATATTTCAGTACTTTTAATCTAAATTCTACTCTAGGTGTAACCAGAGACAAAATTGGTATTATTGATAAATCTACTGGTATCCTCAATAGTTTCCAACAAAGAATTTCTGACAACTTCTATTACCAAAAATTCTCATACTCCATTAAGAGTCAACTAAGTTATGATATTTGGAGAGAATCCGTAAGATCTCTTGTTCATCCATCTGGATTCAAAGAGTTTTCAGATTATGAACTAATAACAGAACCAACTATTGCTGAGGTTTCTGTTGGTATTGCTAAATCTACTGATATGAAACCAGTAGTGGCAGATAGAACTTCTTCTCTACTTGTTAATATTGACACTGTTACTTCTTTCTATGATAAACAAGGATTTAATATGGTTTATGAGGAAGATTTACTTCCTGATGGATCAACTCAAAAAGTTTACATGGATGGTGGAATTCCACTGAAGAGTTATATTCTTAGTAAGACTAATAAGGTAGTTAAGATTGATAATATCGATGACCAATTTGATGGATCTTCGCAACAACAACTTAATGGTAGATATGCAGATGCTTCCGATTTATTAGATCTTAATAGACAATTTATTATTGATGAGATTCATGCAAAAACCATTTATAATTATCCATCACTTACAAGTGATCCCTTCTACGATGAAACAGAGTTTAAATCTAAGACTGGTAGAGTATTAGATGCAGTTTCTTCCGATCTTAAGTATGACGCAAATAATGAAACTGTAGGCGTTGCATTTACTTATTGGGATGCTGGATCTTTTGTTGGAGTTAATACTGTAGAAACTGTCTACGGTTACAATTACATGCGATTCTTGGGTCAATATGTAATCAACAATCAGACACCTCCAACTTACTATCAATCAACAACTCCACAGTTGTTTAATTTGAGTATCACTCAGGATCCTTACAATCAAAACTTTATTCTTAATCATGATTCTAGAGATCTTATTGTAGAAAACAAGAGAGAAATTCTTGACAAATCTCTTGCATCTATTGCAATTCCCTATCCTAATTTTATATTCCCTGGAAGTTCCGCTAATGATGAACAGAATCGATATGCAATTGGATATAAACTGATTAAAGAGAATGAACAACAGATTATTGATGAATCTTATGCAGCCGCTGTTGCAAATTATCCCCTTATTGCAAATGATGAACCCAAAGCAAAACTAGCTTTAACAAGATTTATTGATGCAGTTGCTACTGACCTATTTACTGGCGGTAACAGGTATTCCAGACTAGAAACTCTGAGATATTTTGCTGGTGTTTATCCAGATACTAATGCTCTAATTGTTGGTGCTGGTGAACAGAATTATATGTTCGAGCAAGCAAAAGGTAGAATGAGAAAGGCCGTGAGAAACGGACTAGGTGTTACTTTTGCAGCGTCTGAGGGTCCTTCAATCTTTGGTGTTGGTTCTGATGTTTCTAATACTAATATTGAAGCATGTCAAGATGTTCAAAACACAATCATCACACTATCTGCGATGGTTACTGGACCTATTGGTGTTGCAACCCTTCAATCTTTACCTCAAGAAAATCTCGGTACTTATAGTACTGGTGCTGCGAAGTGTTTTAGAGATCTTAAGTATATCGTTGATGGTGTTGCTCAAGACATCGCATATGACAGCAATCAACATACTGTAAGAAACACCAAGTTCTACTTTGACGCACAGGGCAATCAGAAAACTGATGGTCTTGTCTATGAAGAAGCCGAGTCTATCTACATCTTCAGATCCGCAATGGATTACATGAAGAAGGCGGTTAGAAATGAGTTACGTGTTCAAGATCGTACTATTGTTCCAGCTAGTGCTATTGGAGTTGATACTAATACATACACCGCACAAATTCAAACTGACATTGAGTCTCTCGTCGGTATTCTGACGGTCGCAATTGGAAACAGTAGTCTTTCTTCTATTCCCACAGTTGGATTCGGTACTGGTGATTGTGCAGACGTTAGATTCTCTTTACGAAACTATGTTGGAATTGTAACTAATATTATTGGAATTGGTACAGATCAAGCTCCATCTATAATTACTGAACCATCACTTAAAAAGGGTGGAATTATCGTTGGACTCTCTACATTCAAATTAACCAATAAAGGAACTCCTCTTTTCAGAAGAACTTTTGATCCTAGTGACGCAACAACATTAAGTTTAGTTGATGATCAATTCACTTTGGTAAATCATAACTTCCAGACAGGTCAAGAACTCATTTATGACCCAATGGGTGGAACTAGAATTGGCATTGCCACCACTTCTTATGTAAGTGGAGACAAAGACATCTTAATGAATGTTGGCAATGCAAGAGGAACTTCTGTACTTAATAATGGAATTGGTCAACCAATTGATCCAATCACAGGTGTATCTACAGTAGTTGTTCCCACACCAGCGGTAAATCTGACAAAATACTATAATGATGTTGTTGGAACTGGTAATACAAATGGAACAAATTGTATTGTTGATGTAATTGTTGTACATAGTTCTGTAGATGGTGTTGCTATTTCTACAACTGCATCTCTAGTTAGAGGTGGTGAAAACTTTGGTGTTGGTGAAACTGTTACCATCGGTGGTACTTATTTTGCAGGAACAAATGGTGTGAATGACTTTACATTCACTGTAACTGCACTAGGACCAACAGTTATTCAAACAGAGGCAAATAATTCATATACTAATTTACTGGGAGATACTTCTGGAGTTGGTACAGATGCAACTTTCTCAGTTTCTAGAAATGATACTGGTGTAATTACTGATGTTGATGTCATTCTCGGTGGATCTGGATATGCTTCAACTAGTATAATTTCAATCGCGGGAACTGCTATTGGTGGAGTTTCTCCTGATGATGATATCACTGTAAGTCCAACTGAACTAGGTAGAAATACTTTACCAAATCAAGTATTTGTCTATAAAGAGAGTGACTCTCAGTTCAAACTAACAGGACTTACAACATCACTATTCTTTGATATTACCAGTGGTGGAATTGGAACTGCAATGTTTACTCTCAAAGATCCAAATCCAAATACCAGCATTGCGATTGATGGTATCGTACAAAATCAATTAAGAAGAAAGAATCTTCAAATAACTCTAGGTTCTTCCATTGGAATTAACACAGATATTGTTCAAGTTGCAGCAGGTATTAACTCCGTAGTTGCTGGTGATATTATTAATGCAAATAATGAATATATTCTAATTAAAACGGTAGGAGTTCTTGCTGACGATCTTCTTCAAGTTGAAAGAGAATATCTAGGTACTACTGCTGCAGCGCATGATGTTGGAGTTGCTGCAACTATTGTCAATGGTGACTATAACATCGTAGGTGATACTATTTTCTTCACGACACCACCATATGGTAAGATTGGACCAGTTGGTTTAGAAACTGGGTCTACTTTCAATGGTAGATTCTTCTCTAGACAAATCAATTCTGATTTACCTCAAGATAGAAATGTTGTTTTTGATGATATTTCTCTTGCATTTACTGGTATTGCTGCAACCGAATTTACTCTTAAGGTAAATGATGCGACTACTACAGCAGTTTATAATAATGTAAATAAATCTACTGATATTAACAATAATCCGTTTGTATTCATTAATAATGTCTTCCAACGTCCAAGAAGAGATTTTGATATTGATGGTTCATCTGCAAATACTATTAGATTCTTAACGGGAACTCCTTCTGCAGGTAGAATTTCTAAAGTTGCAATTACAACTGGATTTGGATACATGTCACCTATCGCTGCTGCAGGCATTGCAAGCGTAGGAACTGGAATGGGCGGTATCAGTACTGTTGTTAGTACAAATATTGATAATAAGACATGTCTTGCTTTCAATCCAGATGGATCTAGAGTAATTATTGGTGACAATTCTTCAGAGAAGTTCTTTGAAGGAACTATGACAACTGCATTTGCTATTGATACTATTTCTGGATTTACTTCAACAACTATTCTTGGAGAAACAGACATCCATGGTGTCGTGTATGGACCTAACGGTACTGATATTTTCTATACAGGTGGAAGCAGTAATACAATTAAACAAGTAACATTATCTACTCCATATGATTATACGACTAATGTTGGCGTTTCGACCAATGCGATTGATCAAACAACCCTGAATACTATAAAAGGATCAACTTATACACCTAGAGGTCTAGGTATTTCCTCCACAGGAAATTACATCTATGCGTTAGATGAAGAAGGAATTCTTCAGATCAAACTTGATACTCCTTTTGTTGTTTCCAGTGCCAATGCTGGTTTAAGTACGTTTATTGAAGTTGATAATGTTTCTGGATTTGCTGGTGGACCTACACTAAATTCACCAAGAGGAATCAGTTTTGCACATAGTGGATCTACTATGTTCCTTTGCGATGCTGATTTAGATATTGTTCTTGAATATGGATTAACTACTCCAGAAGATGTTACCACTGCATCTCTAAAACAATACAAGAGTTCTACAGGAACTGGTATTCAAGAAGTAGTGTTTATTAAGAATAGAATTTATACAGCCGATAGTGATACGGATATCTTATACGCATTTGATTATACAGGCATTCCTGGGACAATCTATGACGTTGTTCAAACTGGAGCTGGTCAAGGATATCAGTTCCCACCACTTGTTAGTGCGGCATCTTCTATTGTTGGTACTGCTGCATCAATTAGAGCAGTATTGGGTGCTGGTGGAACAGTAACTTCATTCCATGTAGACACTATTGGTGAAGGTTATAATGGTGGAATTGCAAGACTATTAGTAACTGAACCAACTGGATATTCTAATCTAGATCTTCACTATACGGGTGTAAGTACTGGAGTTGGTATTGAGGCTACTGCAAAAGTAAGAATTGGTTCTGGTTCCAGTATTATCGACTTTAATATTGATGATCATGGTAGAGGTTATAAAGTTGGTGATGTTCTTAAAGCTCCAGATTTAATTCAAGACCCATCTCTTTCTGGTTCTTTTGAAGAATTCCAAATTGAAGTCAAAGAAGTCCAAACTGATAAGTTTGCCGGATTCTATCCTGGACAATTCATTCTCTTCGATGATTTCTCTAGTAAGTTTAATGGATTTAGAAAGAAATTTACTCTTACTGTAACTGAAAATGGTGTATCTGATATTATTAGTCTTAGAACCGAACAGGGTTCTGACTTGAACGTAGAAAATAATCTATTCATTTACATCAATGATATTCTCCAAGAACCCAAGAAGGCTTACACCTTCAGAGGATCGAGAGTAATCTTTACAGAGGCACCAAAACCAAATTCTAAGTGTACCGTGATGTTCTTCAGAGGATCAAGCTTAGATGTTGTAACGGTTATTCCTCCTAAGACTATTAAGAGAGGTGATAGTGTAATTATCAAAGAAAATAGAGAAGATCCTCTCGATAGAGATCAATTTGAGAGAGTTGTTCAAAGGATTAATTCTTCTGATGAATTTGATACCTTCAGTTATGCAAGTGTTGGTATTGATACCAATCCAGCGAACGTAAGACCATTAACTTGGAAAAAACAAGAACACGATAGAGTTATTAATGGTTCTCCTATTTCTAAGTCTAGACCTGGACTTTCTGGCAAGATCTTACCTACAGCCAAGGTAATTAATAATGTTGGACCAACAGATACTGTAATCTACGTAGATAATGCTTTCCCAATCTTTAGTGAGATTGATTTGATTACTGAAGATGATAGAAACATCATGATCGTCGAGGAAAAAGAAACTAGACCAGCAATTGCTACTGCTATTGTTTCTAGTGCGTCTACCATTTCTGAAATTGTAATTACAGACGGTGGTGTTGGTTATGCATATACAGATAATCCAGTTGTCACAATCTCTAGGTCTGCTATTGTTAAACAAGATTTAATTAATGATTGGTCCAGCACTGCTGGTGTAGGTACAACTCAAACAACATGGAAGTCTGTTGACTCTAGTTCTATAAATGACGGTGGAGTAACAATTGCTGTTGGCGATAGTTCTAGATATGCCTTTACAACCAATCCAGATTATTGGTTTGATGGTTCTATTGGATATGGTGGAACCATTGTATTCAATGGAGTTGGAGCTGGTGGAACAAACGTTTATATTGCTGTCGGTGAATATGGAATTGTTTCAAAGACTACTGGTTATGGTCAAACTATTGATACAAATTGGACTGCAATAGACTTGATTGAGGAAAGATTTGAACCAGTAACCAGAGAATTTACTTTAGAATCTAGTTCATATGGCGAAAAAGGTAATACATTTAATAGTATTGTCTATTCCCCATATCTTGATAATTGGGCCGCAGTCGGTACTGCAGGATCTGTTTTTGGTGCTGCTGGAATTAATTCCACCTCATTCAGAAGTAGATTCTCTGGAACAATTCAAGAACTGAATGATGTGATTGCAACTCCTGCTGGAATGATCGCAGTAGGTAATAATGGAACAATTGTTTCTAGTACTGATAATGTTGTTTGGACATCATCTCCAAGAGTAACTAATCAAAACCTAAATGCGATTGTATATCATGATGGAATTTACGTTGCTGCTGGAACTCAAGGAACTATTCTCAAAGGAACGAACTTTGCTAATATTATCCCAGTGACTACAAATGTTAGTACTGATTTTGTAAGTATCGATTTCCAAGGATTCTATGTTGCTCTTGAGGAAAATGGAAACGTTTGGTATTCATTCGATCTAGAGTCTTGGATTCAAAGAAATGTTCCCGAAGCTAATGGTAATGATATTAATTCTCTCGTATTTGTACCAGATTACAGACCAAATGGTAAATACATTGCTGTTGGTGCTGGATCTACAATCATCTTTGCGGATCAAGAACTGAATAGAACTACTGCACAGTCTTCTGTAACAGCTGGAGTTGTTACTTCTATTACCGTTGTGAATGATGGATTTGGTTATTCTCAAGATAACCCACCTTCAGTTCTAATTGAGTCTCCTATCATTAAGAAGGAAAAAATTGATTCTATTAAGGCAGAGGGTGATTTTGGAGTTATTATTGGTATTCAAACATTTGTTGCTGGCACACCAGGAATCGGCACAACTTCTCCAATGATCAAATTTGTTCTTGAATCTGAACAATATAATAATAGCACTTTAGGTGTGGGTTATTCTTCTCTCAATACTTTTGGTGTTACTTACAGTCAACTTTCTGCTGGTGATTATTTCGTTATCTCTGATAGTAATGTTGAGACTGGTCAGGATTTGGTTGGTATAACTACCTTAGATGGATTAAATGGAATGGCAAATTATCCGCAATCACTTGTGGGTATAGCTAAATCCTTTATTGATGGAGTTTATCGAGTTGATCATGTAACCGCGGCTAATTCTGGAATTGTCACAGTTACATGTCACTTCCAAGAACAAGGATATCAGGTTTCTGGACCTTATATCCAAGTTTACAGAAGAGGTGAGAGTGATACTGGAATCAACACAAATGGATACTATGGAAGATATTCATGGAGTAAAATCTATGATTTCAGAAATAGAATTTTCGGAAATCCAAAACAATTCACGGTAGATCGTGAATACGGCCTCATTGGAATTAATTCTGGTCCTACAATTTACAGAACTAGGTCAGTTTAATTCAATAAATAAATAAAACCCAGTTTGTTCTAAAATGCCTGCAATTATATCGGATCAATTTAGGATTCTCAACGCCGAGAATTTCGTAAAGAATATCACTGGCGCTGGAAATACTACTGACAAGTATTATACGTTCATTGGTATGCCCAATGCGCTGGAACCGACGGCGGGTGGAACTACTGATTGGACAACTAATACTCCGTCTCCTTTAGACGGATTTAGAGAGGAGTCTGAGATTAAAGACTCTATTATTGCAATGAAACAAATTACATCTGAGGATGTAAGGAGATTGGTTAGAAAAGTAGAGTGGACTTCTGGTACTACCTATGAAATGTATAGACATGATTACGATGTCTATAATAGAACTCCAGTAAGCGAGTCCACTTCACTCTATCAGTCAAACTATTATGTTATCAATGATGACCTGAGAGTTTATATTTGTTTACAAAATGGTACTGATCCAGAGAATCCATCTGGCAAACCATCTTACGACCAACCCGATTTTATTGACTTAGAACCAAGAGCTGCTGGTACTTCTGGTGATGGTTATGTTTGGAAATATCTTTATACTATCAAACCATCTGAAATTGTAAAGTTCGATTCAATTGAATATATCCCAGTTCCTGAAAATTGGGGTACTTCTGGAGAAAGTATTTCTACAAAGAATAATGCTATTGAAGGAAAAATTGAGACTATTCTTATTGATACGAGAGGTTCTAATTATCAACCAATTTCTACATCTTTCTCTAACGTACCTATTTTAGGAGATGGTACTGGAGGAAAAGCGACAATTACTATCGATTCCTTCGGAAAGGTGTCTGAAGTATTTGTTACTGATGGAGGAAAAAATTATACTTATGGAACCATTCAGTTCTATCCAGGTGCTCCTGAATCTGGCACTGGAGAACCTCTGGCTAATCTAGAAAATACTGGAATCGGTCAAACTGGGTTTGCATCCTTTAAAGTTATTATTCCGCCAAAAGGTGGTCATGGATATGATGTTTATAGAGAACTTGGAGCATATAGAGTTCTTCTATTTTCAAGATTTGAAACTATTGAAACAAATCCCGATATTATTTTAGGTAATGACTTTGCTAGAGTAGGTGTAATGAAGAATCCTACCATTCCAGGAAGTCAGACCGAAATTTTAAACCAAAACATGGTTAGTGGTTTGGGAGCATTAAAATTAACAGGTGTCACAACCGCAACTACATATGCAGTTGACTCTGTAATCAAACAAACTGTGGGTGTCGGATCTACGGCTATTGGATTTGTTGCTTCTTGGGACAAAACAACTGGAGTTCTTAAGTATTATCAACCAACAGGACTTGCATCTAGTGAGTCTGGATTTAGAATTATTCCCTTTACTGCTACACCTGATGCTGGATATGGAGTAACTGTTGTGTGTTCTTCGATTGTTGGACCTGCGTTAGAAATTGACACTGCATTTACAGGTGTAACTACGTCGATAAATAATAAGATATATCAGTTAGGCCTGGACTTTGTGGCTGGTATCGGTTCTGCCGAATTCAATAGAAAGTCTGGAGAAGTTATCTACATAGATAACAGGGCGCCAATTCCGAGATCCGCCAGCCAAAAAGAAGATATCAAAGTTGTACTGGAGTTCTAAATCAACATGGCACAAAATATTAATTTAAATTCTTCTCCATATTTTGACGATTTCGATCCGTCAAAAAATTATCAGAGAGTTTTATTTAAGCCAGGAACTCCAATTCAGGCAAGAGAATTAACTACTCTACAGTCTATTCTCCAAAACCAAGTAGAAAAATTTGGTAAACACTTCTTCAAAGAGGGTTCTGTTGTAATTCCTGGACAAATTGCATATGATCCCGACTATTTTTATGTACAAATTGATTCAAGTCATCTAGGTGTACCAGTAGAAATTTATTTGGAAGCTCTGATTGGACAAACGATCAGAGGTGAAATTAGTGGTGTTAGAGCAAAAGTAGTTGATTATATAACTGCAACTGAATCGGAAAGAGGAAATCCAACTCTATACGTTAAGTACCAGAGCGGTAGTGAAAATGATGAGGGTGAGATTGGAAACCAGGCAATTCAATTTGAAACTGGAGAAAATCTAGTAGTAGTCAATGATGTAAAATATTCTTTATCGACAATTAGAGCAGAATCTACTTTTGCTACAACTCTTCTCACAGATTCCATTGGTGAAGGATCTGTTGCAAAAATTGCCAATGGTGTATATTTTATTAGAGGATTTTTTGTAGATGTTAGTGACCAGAAAGTAATTCTGGATCAATATGACAATCTACCTTCGTATAGAGTTGGTCTATTCATTAATGAAGAGATCTCTGTCGCATCAAATGAAAACTCTGATTTGTTTGATAATGCTAGAGGATTCTCGAACTTTGCAGCACCAGGTGCAGATAGACTAAAAATAACTGCGACTCTTATTAAGAAGAGTCTAGATGATCTTAACGATGAAGACTTTATTGAACTTCTCAGGATTGAAAATGGAATTGTTCAAAAGTTTGTCAAGGATTCTACTTATAACATCATTAATGATGAACTTGCAAGGAGAACTTATGACGAATCTGGTCATTATTATGTAACTCCTTTTAATATTGATGTAAAAGAATCTCTAAATGATCAAGTTGGTAATGATGGAGTATATCTACCAACTCAGACAACACAGTCTGGTGTAGTTCCTTCTGATGACATTCTAACCTTACAGATTTCTCCAGGAAAAGCATATGTAAGAGGATATGAAGTTCAGACTATCAGTACTACTTCATTAGATGTAGATAAGGCAAGAACAACTGAAAAGAAAGAAAACTCTAGTATTCCTTTTACTCTGGGTAGACAACTAGAACTTGATAACGTTCACGGATCTACTCCTGTTGGATTTTCAACTTCTACAGTAAAACTATATTCAGAGAGAACAGCCTCTGGAGGTGCTGCTTCTGGTCTCGAAATTGGATCTGCTAGAATGTATGATCTAAAATTGAAGAATGCAGAATATACAGATGATTCTACAACATACGTAGCTACATTATTTGACGTACAGACATATAATTATATTAATTTAAATTCTAGTATCAATCTTACTGTTCCTGCTTATATTGAGGGTAAGAATAGTAGTGCTCATGGATATTTGGTTGCTGATGCAACTAATACGAATCAAATTAAACTATATCAAGTCTCTGGAACTTTTATTCCCAATGAGCAGATCAAGATTAATGGAGTTGATGACTCCAGAACCATCGAAGATGTAAGAGACTATAACCTCACCGATGTAAAACAGTTACAGTCAACTTCCGCAGGATTTACTGCAGACCTCAAATTAAACAGAGCAGTTCCTCTTGCTGAACAAGGTAGTACCTTTAGTATTACTTCTGGAGGTGTAGTAAAATCACCAAATCAAACCTTCTTAGTGGGTATTCAAACTGGTGATGTTATTGCATATGCACAAGAAGGTGACACTGTTCCCACATTTAATAAAGTATCAGCAGTAAATGCAACGGCTAAGAGTCTTGAAGTTGTTCCAACTACAACTGTTGCTGGTGTTTGTAATGGAGCGTTGCCAAGTGGTAATATTACTGTAACTAATGCGTTAAAGGTTGCTCCACAGGAGTTTAATCTAAACAACGCATATCTGTTTGCAGAACTTGAGGAAGCAAATGTATCAGATACTAATATTACAAGTTCTTCTGTAATTATTAGAAAATCATATGAAGTTACAATCGCAAATGGTGGTTTAAATCTTACTCTTGAAACAGATAATGCGTTAACTCTAGTTCCATTCGATGAAGAGGATTATAACCTATCTTTCACTGGAAATGGAGACGTAGAGTCTTTAGATAATCGTAAACTTACGATTAGTGGCAGAACAATCACATTGCAGGATATTACTCAGAATGGAAATGCAAGATTGACAGTCACATTCAAGAGAATAAATCTCACTACTAAGAGTAAAGTTTATAATAGAAATGCACAATTAGTCGTAAATCTTTCCACTAAATCTTCTTCTGGAGCTGGTGCAACTACTGCTCAAGATGGACTTACATTTGGAAGTATTTACGGAACTAGAGTTCAAGATAAACAAATTTGTTTAAACGTACCCGACGTTGAAGACGTAGTTGCTATTTTTGAATCTAATGATGCAAATGATCCAGAACTTCCAAAATTAACATTAACTAATTTCAATGCAAATGTATTGAATACTATAAAAGGTGAAAAAATTATTGGTCAGACAAGTGGTGCTGTTGCTACTCTAGTTGATAATAATTCAACAAACCAAGTTGAATTTGTATATTTAAACGAACAGAGTTTTTCTACAGAAGAAAAAGTTGTATTTGAAGAATCTCAAGTTACTGCAAATATTTTCGCAGTAACTACAGGTGATAGAGATATACTATCCAACTTTACTTTAGAACCAAATCAAAAAGTAGAATTTTCTGATTATTCTTTCATAGAAAGAGCCTCGGATACTGTTGCTCCAAGTAGAAAATTAAAAGTAATTTTCAATCATTATGTTCTTAATAGTGATGACCCTGGAGATTTCGTTACTGTAGACTCTTATGAAAAACAAAGATATAAAGATAATATCCCCATGGTTGAGGGAATCTCTTCCAGTGATATTATTGACGTAAGACCAAGAGTTGTTCCTTTTGATCCTGCAACTGCCACTAGATCTCCATTTGAATGGGAAGCGAGATCATTTGCATCAGCAACTAACTCATCTCCTCATAATTTTGTTTCTGATAGGGCTATCAATTTAGATTATAACTTCTACCTCGGAAGAATTGATAGAATCTATGTCAACAAAGATGGAGAATTCTTCCTCGCAACTGGAGTTCCTTCCAAAACTCCAAAAGAACCTCAAGTTATTGATACATCCTTGGATATTGGAACCTTAGAAATTCCACCATATACATTTGATGTAAGTCAAGTTGTTGTGAAACTTACACCACATAAGAGATATCGAATGATTGATATTTCTTCCATTGATGATAGATTAGCAGTTGTTGAGAACTATACTTCTCTTTCTCTTCTCGAAACAGAGACGAAGAATTTAACCATCCGAGATGCTCAGACTGGTCTTGATAGATTTAAGTCTGGTTTCTTTGTTGATAACTTCTCATCTGTTTTTGCTGGTGGTCTTGGACAACAAGACTATAAGTGTTCTATTGATGCTGATAATGGCCATTTAAGACCACAACACTATACAACTGCTGTTGATTTGCTTTTGGGATCTGAAGCAGTTATTGGTGCAGCTAATGTTGCAAATCCTGCTGCTGATCTCAGATTCGTATCTGATCTTGGAACTCCAAATACGATTAAGAAAGGAGATGCAGTCTGCCTGAACTATGATGATGTAGTATACTTTGAAAATAAATTTGCTACTAGATCCGAAAATGTAAACCCATTCCACGTTGTAAACTGGATTGGAGCAATTGAACTCAATCCTGGTACTGATACCTGGATTGAAACTAGAAAGACCAGTAGAACTGCCGACATTGAAGGTAGTTATAATGCAGCAATGGGTATTACTGGTGCTGATAGTAATACTGGATTGTCTTCTGTAGAATGGGGTGCATGGGAAACAACTTGGAGAGGTAGTAGAGTTACCAGAAGACAAAATGCTGGTAGAACTGCAATTAGAAGTACAGTTACGGGAAGAACAGTAAGAACTGGTAGGAGAAGGAGAAGAGGTAGACTTAGAACTACTACGACAACACGCAGAGATACATTTACAAGGTTTACTAACGTAACAACGTTAACAACCAGAAGACAACAGAGAAGTGGAACTCAATTTAGAGTTAGAGAAAGATTTGATACTACAAATCTTGGTGATAGAGTAGTTTCTACTGAAGTTGTTCATACAATGAGAAGTAGAAATATTGAATTTATTGCTAGAAGAATGAAACCCAATGGTAGGGTATATCCATTCTTCGATAATGTAGATATGTCGAAGTATGTTGTTCCAAAACTGATAGAAATTGAAATGTCAGCTGGATCTTTCCAGGTAGGTGAAACAGTTATTGGTAACTCTGGTTCTGCATCTATTAGAGTAAGGGTAGCTAAGTCGGACCATAAGTATGGACCATATAATGCTCCTACCCAAACATATAAACAGAATCCATATAACAGTCAAGAAGTTCTACCACAATCATATTCTACAACATCTACAATCCTCAACATCGATACTGCAAACCTAGAATTGCAATCAGCTGCTGGTTATTTTGGATATATCGTTAAGGGAATGCGATTAGTTGGTCAATCCAGTGGTGCTGTTGCTGAAGTAAAACAAATTAGACTAAAAGCAGACAATTCTGGAACTATTATTGGTTCTCTGTTTATTCCAGATCCGACTTTAAGTTCAACACCATCATTTAGTACTGGAACTAAGACATTCTCTCTGACTTCTAGTAAAACTAAATCTACTATTGTAGGTACTAAGGATAGTGAAGCAGAAACAACTTACACTGCTAGTGGAACTCTTCAAAATGTAGAGAATCTGACTCTTAGGATGAGAAATGCGGATGTTGAGAGGAATACTGTCACTGATAGTAGAACTACACGAAGAAGACGTACAAGAACTCGTGCTAGACAAGTCTTTAGAAATAGAACCACTGTTCAAAGAAGATGGGTTGATCCACTGGCACAATCTTTTGAAGTTCCAGATGAAAATGGAATCTTTATTTCTAAGGTGGATTTCTTCTTTAGAACTATTGATGCAACAGGTCTTCCTGTTACTTGTCAGATTAGAACAATGCAGACTGGTCTGCCAACTCAAACTATCGTTCCTTTTGGAGAAATAGTTTTAACTCCAGATCAAATCAATATCTCTGATGATGCGAGTGTTCCAACTACATTTGAATTCCCATCACCAGTATATCTTGCACCTAACCAAGCGTATTGTTTCGTTCTTCTTTCTGCATCTAATGAATATAATGTCTGGATTTCTCGTATGGGAGAAAGAGACGTTTCTACTCTGGATAAGGCAGAATCCGAACAAATCATCGTTGCACAACAACCGCTATTGGGATCTCTTTTCAAATCACAAAACGGCGCAACATGGGATCCTGCACAGTATGAAGACCTTAAGTTGACTGCATATAGAGCAGATTTCTTTGAAGGAACTTCTACTGTTAGATTCTATAATCCAGATCTAGACATTGGTAATAATCAGATTGCAAGTCTAGAAGCAAACCCACTTGAAACCACTTCAAAGTCAATTTTAGTTGGTATCGCAAAGAGTTTAACTACCTCAGAAGCTTCTGCTCTCACTCCTGGTGTTAAAATCTTACAACAAAATAACTTTGGATTTAGTGGTAATCTCAGAAGTTTAGTTGGTGCTATCGGAATTGGTAGTGACTTAACAATTACTAATGCAGGAACTGCGTTCACTTCAAGTTCGATTACTTATCAAAATGTGGATCTGATTTCACTTACTGGTAAAGGCAGTGGCGCAAAAGCAACAGTTACTGTTGATGGTGGTGTAGCGGTTGCAGCAACAGTTTCTGTTGGTGGAACTGGATATGCAATTGGTGATGCATTAGAAGTTGATTATTCTGATACTGGAAACTTTGGTAAGAATCTAATTCTTTCAATTACAAATGAAGTTGGTATTATCTCTGCATTTAATTCACTAATTATTGACAGAGTACAGGGAGATATTTCTGTAGACGGATCTTCTACTCTATTCTATGTTGGTGCTGGCGGAACAAACAATATTACTGGTGCTTCTAATGTTAAATATGCAGAAACTCTAAGTGATGGTCTACATCTGAAAGTACGTCATCAAAATCATGGTATGTATTCTATTAATAATTTTGTAAAAATTAGTGGAATTCAACCAGATCAAAAACCAGAGAAAATCAGTTCTCAATATAGTCCAACTAATACTGATGACCTAGCGGTCACCTCTGTTGGAATTTTCACAAGTTTTGAGAACGTTCCAGTTTCTACAGTCAACCCTGGATATATTATTATTGATGATGAAGTTATTAAGTATACTGGAGTTAATACTTCTGCAACTTCTCTTGTAGGCATTAGTAGAGCTCAGGATTCTACAATAGCAGAACTACATAAGGTCAATGAACCTGTATTTAAGTATGAAATGAATGGTGTTTCTCTAAGAAGAATCAACAAAACTCACGATTTCTCTGAAGTAGATCATTCCACATATCCTATTGATATTGATAGTTATCACATTAAGTTGGATCCTACTGAAAATGGAACTGACAGAAGTACTGGAAATGCAAATTCTTTCCCAGTCCTTCACTTTAATGAAGATAAAAAGTGCGGATCTTATGATCAGTTAAGTCTCAAGAACTCCACTAGAACTGCAAAAGCAACACAGAATATTCCATTCAGCGCAATGACCCCGAATATTCAAACAGCTATTCCAGAAGGAACAACTATTGGGGCTAAAGTAAGAACATTCTCTGGAGGATCTCC
>CEPT01088394.1_pt1 | contig 17946 bp, 20 predicted proteins | sample 356221 | NCBI WGS metagenome assembly CEPT01 (sample SAMEA2620081, study PRJEB7988) | marine metagenome | isolation source: saline water (ENVO:00002010), including | reverse complement strand
TACAAACCCGCTCTCAAGGAACGAGCTACCCTTACGACCAACAAGCAGCACATTACGCAAGAAGTATGGATCGACATAAACGTCGAACTTCTTGCTAAGGCTACCAGCCTTGACAGCACCAATGGTGCCTCTATCCTGATCAGCAGTCACGCTTGCGCGGAAGCCACTGGTGAACTCCAGAATGTTCGCAACCTCAGGGGAACAAACAACAAAGTTTGCGCCTCCGCGGAGCGTCTTTCTGTGGATCTGAGCACTGACATCGTTGATAGTCTCAATGAGTGTCTCATACCACTCACTGACCGTACCAGTAAAGTCTGGTGCTGCAGTGCTTGCTCCTACCTGATCGCCGTCGCTATCAACGAATAATCCTGGTGCGCGGCTCCAATAACGAGTCCCAGCAGTTGCGCCGGTTATCAACTCGGTAAGAAGTTCACGGTCGATCTCAAGAGCGATCTGCTCAGAGAGAATACCAGTCAACTCAACCTCAGCGTCCAAGTTGTGATAAGCGTTAAGGTCCTGGCCAAGCTCAGGGGTCCACTTCGCCTTTAGCTTCTTGGTCTGTGCAGTAACAGGAATTGAATCAACCTTGATATCAATCTCTGGAATCTGATCGTTGTCGCCGGTTGCGGCGTTTGAAGCTTCTTCCATACCCCATGGGATACTGCCGACAACTGCGCCAACACCATTAGGTACCTCTCCAATAACGTCTTGGATTGGAAAATTCGCAGTGACTGTTGGCGCCGCCTCACCGAAGTCCTCGACGTTTTGAAATGTCAGCTGGATTGCTCCTGCTGCAGTCTTGGTCGTCAAGCGACGAACCAAAGTGGCGTCGGTATCACCGCCGCTCAAAGAAGCTGAGACAGCTCCCAGGGCACCTAAATCAATATTTGCTGGTGCTGCAATGGTAACAACCCTATAACGGTTGGTGGTGTTAGAAAGCAAATCAGGATCATGCCGGAGAAGCTTTCTCAGGACCTGCTGATCAGATACTGCGCCAGTTAACTGTGCGTCCAGCGCGCCGAGGCCATTGGCTTCGTTCAGCTGCGTTATCGCGGCGCCTGCGACGGAGCCAGTTGGGCTACTGATAGAGTTACCCAAGTCGTAAAAACCGCCTGCGCCAGTAGCACGGTCGGCCTGGTCGGAAAGATCGACACCACCCTGGAGTCCCTTAGCTACCACATTACCACCATAAATAGAGGATCCTCGATGGATACCACTACGATCGGCGCTGTTATCTGGGCTGTGGATAAAATCCAAGAAGAAAATGAGACCGGACGGCAAGCTCATTGGCTGAACCGAAACGAGATCATTTGCAATCAATCCGCCGAATACTCGTCGAACGATTGGAAAAGCAACTGCTGCGAAGCCTTCGACATCGCCAGCTGCCATTGCGGAAGCTTCGCGAAGAAGTTCCTTGGCCTGGTTTTCAAGCAAGACGGCCATGCCCTGCTTCTGTTGGCCTTCTCCAAGGCCTTCGAGAAGGCCTGTGGCCTCCCATTTGTTAAGAAGAGCATCTCCTTCAGCGCGTAAATCGCGATGCTGGACGCCTTCTGTCAGTTTCTGTAAAATAGACATTATAAAATCACCTCCTTTTCTATAGATTTATTTTGTCTTTATCCCCGCTAAAGTTTGCATCCTGTTAAATAAAGGATTCGCTTCTTTATTGGGCTGCTCATTACGAGCCGCGACAAGTAGTGAAGATTTTCTCGATACAACCTCACTTAAAGTAGCTTCCCGCTTCACGTCTGAATTGGTAGCAACTGTTTCGTTTAGTGTTTCGAATACAATCTTTGCTTCTTGTACAGTTTCGGCTTTTGAAATGGCTTCGACAATTTTTCTTTTTTGTCGCTCATTCAAGGAGGCATTTTCGAGAGCCTGGTTTATATACAACAACTTTGCGTTAGAAACATTCATCGTTTCCAACTTTTCTTGCAAAGTTTGAAATGTTGAGTTATATTTTTTATTTTGCTCTTGCAGCTTGATGGCCGCAGAAGCTAGATTCTTGTTTTCTTTTTGTAATGCTGCAACGTTTTTTCGCAGCTCTTCGTTTTCTTCTTTTACTTTGCTGTCTTGCTCTCTTGCAATCAGCATAGACTCATACTCGCGCATTAAAGATTCTGGAGTCCCTGCCCAACCGGACTTTTGTGGCTCAAAATCAACCCTTACCGCTTCCATAACTTCTTCTAAGTCTATTTCTTCTTCGACGCCGAGATCCTGAAGAACCTCTGCTACCATATCTGCTGTAACTTCTGGAGCTGCTTCAGGGGATGCCTGCATGTCGGGAGTCACGTCCGGTGAAATATCGATTCCGAAATCATCATCTGCAGACATATCTTCATCTTCAAAATCTGACTCGTCTTCTAGGTCTATCCCAATCTCATCGTCTTCTAATTCGTCGTCGCCACCAAACACGCCTTCTTCGTCTTCAAATTCTGCATCAAGGGAGTCAAGCTTGATGCTTATTATCTCATCGTCGTCGGCAGCAAAGCCATCTGGTATGTCAGTCATAAACGAATCTGCTCCGAAGATCCCAGATTCTTCATTAGGGTCGTCCTCTTGAGCGAATTCGTCCTGGCTGGCTGGGTCATCCAAGGTATCGTCTGCTGCAGCGAACGGGTCGTCCAACCCGAGAGCGTCATCCGCGAAAGGATCTTCTTCTTCTCCACCGGCATCCATCATGGGATCCTCCAAAGTGAATGGATCGTCGTCTGGTGCTTCCAGCAAGCGATTCATTGCTGACTTGACCTCTGAAGAGTATCTTTCTATGACGAGCTGTTCTGCATTTTTCAAAGCTGCTTCTTTTAGAGCTTTTGCATCAATTATCGCTCTTTCTAATAGATTTGACATGTTTATTTGACTCCTAACTTTTATGTGCGTACGTTAAACAAGTGGCATTGTCTCTAAATAAATAGTTATAGAGCATTTAAAAGGGAAAGAAAAAATCTTGAGTTGTTTTAGAAGGTCGAGCAAGCAGCAAAAACGTTCACGTCGTCAGGTGCCGCGGCCACGAAAGCTACGCGGTCAATGCCTGCTATATCATATAAACGATATGTACGAGAACTGGCCAAGTGAAGGGCTGGTGTGGTACCGACGCCGGCCGCGGTTGCGGATGCTGCTCCTGTGCCGCCGATAGTGGCCACCAAAGGAAACCAGCGAAGAAAAGCATGACAGTACCCATAGGCAGTTACAGCTTCGCCATCATTATTGCCGGCATTTGAGTCTTCTACTAAAAGGTGAAGAAATCTTTGGTTCTCTGTATTGTAACCTTGAGTAGGTTGCTCGCCTGCAGTTGTAATACCAGTTAATGTGGCAATTAAAACCGCGGGGATCTCGGTGCCGTTGGGCCCTGCGATGTTTTTCGGTTGTCGGGTTCGCCCCCAAGATGTGTATTTTCTATCAGCTGATGTTGGGAATTGTTTATTAAATCCTGTTGTCATTTTGAGTCTCCTTTATTAAATATAATTAGCTAAGATTTTTAAACTTATCTTTGTGTTTTTGGGTGACTTTTTGAGACTTTCTTAGCTTATTTTCTCTTTTTTCCTTCATTTTCACCGACTTCTTCTTAAAATACCTGCGTTCTTTAAGTTCGTCGAATAACCCAATCTTTTTACATTTTCTGGTAAACTTCTTTATCATTCTTTCCACTTGACTTTGATCATATATCACTATTTCAACGTGACATGGCTTTCCTTTACTCATTTTTTCATCCCTTCATTTAAAGTATTCCATTTTGTGCCTGCAACTGCAAGCAGACCCGTAATATCAATTCCTGCATCTCTAGGGTCTTTGTTCGCGAGGGGGCTGGCCGCGGCGTGACCTTGGGCTTGGGCAGGCAAAGCCTCGGTTCCTTCAAAAATGTTTGTCATCTTTGTGTTGCCAATCGCATCGAGCATTTTTCTTTTAGATTCTAAGATTTTTGCTCTTTCTTTTTCTGCCAGTTCCGACTTTTGTTTTTCTATTTTTTTGTTTTCTTCTCTTTTTGTTGTTTCAGTCATCAAGACTTGCGCTTTAGTTATCCCCGCGGCAACTTCAGCTACCAAATTGGATAGAACCCCTTCTTCAAAAAGCACTTCTTTGACACACTCTTTGATAATTGATTTTAACTCTGATTTTTTCATTTTTTCCCAAACTTAATTATCATATTGTCAAGCAGGCTGTTGACGGTGTTACCTTGAGACTTCACTTCTTTTAGGTCTCTAGCCTCTTGTAACATAAACGCGCCGGCTGTGGATGGGTCCGAAACTATATCAAAACAAATAAGCTGGAAGTCATCCTCTACAATCGTCACGCCATTTCTTTCATGTACGTTTCCTTGGCCCCTAGAAGATATACCAATTGGTATCCCCTCTTTTACTAATCCTGCCAATATTTTGCCGTTAGGAGTTTCTTGTAAAACCCTAATTTTACCCATGACTCGGGGCCCTTCCATCCATATCTTTGTAACGCAGTGCGAAACACTTTTAAGCTCCACAACATTATTGTCAGGATGATCAAGTTCTCCGAGTGCGCGGTTCGCGTTAACTAGTTTTTGGTACTTCTCGACTTCTCGGGCCAATGTCTTCTGCGAATAAACCCTATTGTTGCCATTTGGCTTGTCCGCTTCTTGCATTAGTCCAGTAAGTATACAACCACCCTCAGCAATATACTTCTTTTCTGCTTCGGTCAACAAGTCCTGACAAACGCCACCCTCACACAGCTCGTAATATTCTCTTATTAGTTTCATAATATTCCTCTTGCGGGGGCCACCCGCATCAAACTCTTGCCCTTGCAGCACAGGCGAACAGGGGGCAGGGCCCATTTAATTGTGTTGAATGTTATTTCCATTTTCACTTTCCTTTGTTTGAATTAAATTTTCTGTTCTTATTCCATCGTCGCCAAAAACCATATTGCCTACGTAAGCAGCTGCCGACGCTGCAAAACCTAAAAGCAGGCCAGTGACGTAAGAATCATCAAAATTAAATAGTTTCGTATGGCCACTTACGCACCACAAAAATGCACCAACCCAAAAGCCCGTACACATAGCGCAGGACAATAAATCTCCAAAGAATCCTTGTTTTGGTCTTATTTTGTCTAGTATTTTACCATAAACCAATATTTGAGTTAAGCCGTAAGATATTAAGCAGAACCAAATTAAAGATATCATGAATCCTCGCTTTCGCCCTCTCTGAGTAGGGAGTAATTGTACATGAATCCATATGGGCGCATGCGGCTGTCATGGGCGCCTTTGCGATCTGCGTGAGGCACATCTCCAAGTTCAGTCGATTCCTCTTCAGAAGGTCTAAGTAGATTGTCCAAACGACTATCATCATATTCATCTGCTGTCTTGAAGTACTGTCGCTCCCCTGTGATATACTCATGCAGACTATATAATACGGCTTGAGTCCTGTCAATTCCTGGTATTTTTGATTCTAGAACTTGTGCCTCCATGGAACCAAAAACATTCCCTCCTCTTATGGAGGCATGGTCGACAAGACCCTTTTTGGCAAGGAATTTAAACATTCGATCTTGAGAAAAATAAACTCGATCTGACATTTCAGATTTAGGAAAAGCTACACACTTTTTTTTCTCCAACATTAAAACAATATCAATATCCTCATGGTCGAGAATCATTATATTTCCGTCTAAGGTGCGCCTTGCCTTAAGCTCTACTCTAGGGTCGAGTTGTATATCAAGTGTTACCGTCATCTTCTATTTCTTCCAACAATTGTTGAGTGCTTAACACGATCTCAAGAGTCTCCGTGTCTATTTCTCTATTTTTAGTGTTATCCAGTATATTGTAGACTTCTTCTATTTTGTCTTTGAGTGTGACGTCGGTAGCGATTGACGTTTTGCTTTTCGCTGACTTAAGTGCAGACTTGAGCCTCCCCACTTCCTCATTGAGATACACTTTCATCTCCACCCCATTGTCCGAAAAAGAAGAAATGTAGTGACCCAAGAGAGTTTTTTGCGATTCTGAAAGGGAGCTAGAATATTCTTCGTTAAACTTATTAACAAAAGTATTGTAAATAATAGAGTCCATTGGCTTCTGCTCTTCTGCTGTTTCTGCAGACGCTGACATTTGTTCAACTATATTCTCTTCTAGCAATACTCGGTCCTTTACTGGTAGTTTTTCTTGAAAAATAGAATAAACCGATGCTATGGTTTTGTAATTGGGAACAAAATTATTGTACACCTTGTTCGAAAGTGTTCGGTTTATCTTGCTTATCAGGGCAGACTGTTCTTTAAAGAGCCTTTTCTTGTCCAGACATTCGTGCTTCTCTTTAACCTGAAACACTATTTTTTCTGCCAACTTCTTTTCTACGTGTCTTGTTTCGTATATTGACTTATACAGCTCTAGTTCTTCTTTTAGAGTAGAATTTTGAGAAAAATGTTCCTTAATAATGGAAACAATCTTATTTTGCTTGTTTTTGTTGTTTCTTATCACTGATTCAGTAAGTTCTCTCACCAAAGTCTCATAAACAAAAGCAGTATTTCTCTTTTTATTGTGTTTCAGTCTCATTTTTTTCATCCCTTGCTTTTAAGCTGTTAAATAAAATATCCAGTTCTTTCTGTTCTTTCAGGATTTTTATCTCTTCTGTTTTATAATTAGTCTCTTCTTGCTCGTAAATACTCGTACCGCGAGCTAAACCAGTCAGGCTATCATATCCAGGATATAACTTTCTGGAGGTTCCTGTCTCTGGTGAGGCTGCACGGGTTAAGTTCTTCTTTCTGGGACCCGAGGATTTTCTTCTATCCCCGCCCGCCTTAAGGCCCCGGGGCTCATACCATCCATGAGATTTTGCCGTCGTAGTCCTCCCTTTTGAGTCCTCGCGTTTGCCTGCGGGTGGCGCTGCGAGTAAGTCTCCATCCTCGGGGCCCGCGGGGGAAGTGGCCGGCGCGGCAGCATCAGGGGATGCTGGTGGAGCATCAGGGCCTGCAATCTCTGGCTCAGTTCCGACAAATCCAGCGCCGCCGGGCTCACCAGTGTCTCCAGGCAATATTCCTGCATCGTCTACTCCCGCATTGATACCAGCGGTTGCTTCCGCTTGTTCTGCTTCGGCCGCGGCTTCGAGGGCAGCTTCAAATCTCTTGTCATAGAACATTTCTCTTCTGTTTCTAACAAACTCTTCGTCAGACATACCAAAAAGCTTAGAAGCGAGCCACTGCTTTGAGAAAAAGCCTTCAGTGGCTGATCCCACAATGTCAAATTTAGTCTTCCAGTGCTCCAATTCTTGCATCTCTGCAATTTTTGAAGGGTTATTGAGGTGACAGGTAAAACCTACCAGATCCTCATCCCTGTAGCCCAGAGTATATAAGTGTATTATTCCAATTTTTTCTAACTCTGTTATTATAGATCTTTGCAGCCTCTGGATCGTTCTGGCAAATCTAACGTCCTTTTGTGCTAAAGTTGTTTTATCCTCCGCAGCCTGTTCTGCATCGCTTGAGATATAAGAAGGAGGTATCTTAAGTGCTGAAAACAACTTATCTCTTAAATATTTAACGTCATCGATATCTCCCGTGTACTTGCCTCCAGAGACCGTATCTATTTTCGTGGCTGTTTGGCCTCGGACAGGTATGAAGTAGTCTTCTTCTATCGAAAGAGGGTTGTATCTTAAATCTACTCTTCCAGTATCTGGATCAATAACTTGATTTCTCTTCATTGAAGACATTACTTTTTGCATGTACTGTTCTACGTCTTGTGGTGGTATGTTTCCAACGTCGACGTAGAAAGCTCGGCGCTCCGGGGACCTCACTATTCGATATGCCATCATAGCATCTTCGATAAGAGTCAACTGACGCCAAATGCGTCGAGAGGCCTCTAGTACAGAAGTGCCGTAAGGATTGTATTTGTCTTGGCCTAAAATTCGAAAGTGGCCGACTTGCCAATTTTCCAATGTTAGACCGGCGGAATTCCACTGAAATTGTACATAATTTGGGTTTGTGCGATCTTCTCCCTCCATTCTTTCTATTTCTGGGGTTGGTAGACCAATAACAGAAGTTATACCTAAAGTTTCGTCAAGATCAAGATAAAGGAAAAAGTCACCGTACTTGCACATTGTGCGGCACCAGGCGAAAAGATTGTGCTCTATGTTTAATACGCTAGAGTATAGAGATTCCAAGATCGCCTTTATTTCCTCGTTTTCACAATTGACTCTTAACATTGGCGTTATTGCCGAGTGTGTAGTCATTTCGTCAGCATAGATATCTAACGCAGAAGCAATCTCGGGCGTGTATTCCATCTGATCAAAATCTACGTAGCGTTCTGCGCGTTGGCCAGCGGCCATAACTTTGGCTTGTAGATTATCATATGGAGTATAAGCAGTCTTTTTAAAATCTTTGCCTGACGTTGAAGTAAACTTCGAGGAGTACTTATCTAGATCTATTCTTCTTAATCGGTGCTGATTTTGCGTTCTATATTGCGTGAGCGGCCCTGAAAGGAGCTTTGTTAACCTTCTAAATAAAATACTTTGAGGATTTCTTGTGTTATTTTTACTTTTACTTTTTGACATTTTTTATCCTTTTAACAGCCAAGGGAATTGTTCTAGTGTGTTTTTGTGCTTGTTTGCACTGTCCTTAAGTTTTATTTTTTGGGCGCCGATCATACCATTGATTCTTGTGTCAAGTTCGTTGGTGCTCCGAGTAATAGACCCTATAAACGCCTTTGAATATTCCATATCTCTCTGGTTTGTTGCCAAGGCAGTGTCTCGAACCCAACACCCCACTGCACAAGCCATTATTAAATCGTCATTATAAGATCTCATTGCTTCAGCTCTACCGTTTGACCATATAAACGTTTTCATTTCTGCCATTAGACGAGAAGAATACACTTTAATTAGGTTGTTTCGAATGAATTCTTCCATCTTAGCTATGATTAGTGGCCGAGTTTTAGAAGTGGTGGTGAAACCGGCAACAGCGTTTGACATATTATCTGCTTGGTACTCTTCTACAAACTCGTGTGTTGATTTAATAGAGTGGTATAGGTTAGGGTACCTCATTTCTTTTAGTTTGTCAAGCACCGCAAAGCCAACTGAGTTGTTTTCCACTATGAGAAGGCCGTTGCCATATTCTTGCCCTACGTCAAACAACACCCTTGAGAACACATCTGGTGTACATTTGCCTCTATATTCCGCGACGATCTCCATCGTCTCCACCTTAAACACAAGACATACTGAATAGTCGCGACCATCGCCGCGAGCGACATCTGCAGAAATCAGATAACTACTTTGAGGTTCTCTCTCTTCCCAGATCCACAAATTCCTATCAAAACCCGTTCTGTGCTTGGGACTCTTTATCATATTCAAGTAAACTTCCATGTCTTCTGGGGAGAATACAGTTTCTCCCGACATGTTAAAGTTGCATTCAAGCTCCTGGGCTATCTCTCTTCTTGACATGTTTCTGGTCTCTTTTTCGAACCAGGCTTGGTCTCTATCAGGGTGCAAATCCCAAGGGAGTTTTGTTGGGAAGAAATCATTTGATTTTGCCTCCGCTTCAGTGTATGTTTTGTGAAACCAATTACCCACGCCATTTGGGGTGGACAAAGCAATACAGCGGCCGCCGGTTGATAGCGTGGGGTACAAGCCCACCCAAAGATCGTCCAGCTCAGCGACATGGGCTGCCTCGTCGATAACCAGCAAAGATAACGCCTCGGAACGCCCAGCATCGCCAGAGGTTGAAGAAGCCTTTATTTGTGAACCATTTGACAAAACAAAGCTTGTTCTGTTGTCTATCTCTACTTCCGAAATTCTTAACCAAGAAGGGAGGTTTTTTATTATTGCTTTTACTTTTTTTACTAAATTTGCGGCAGTAGTAAACTTGGTTGCAATAACAAGCACGTTTTTTTCTCGGTGGAACATCATCATCCAAGCAACATACGCTGCGGTTATGGTAGAGATCCCTAACTGCCTAGCTTTTAAAATTACGTTAAATCTATGATCTTCAAAACTTTCTAACAAGTTTTCTTGAAACTTATATAGATGGAAAGGTATGAGGCCTTTCATGGGGTGAGTTATTTTTGCGTAAGTGTTTATGAAATATCCTGGCTTTTTGCCACAACGGACAATTTCTTTCATTATTTCTTGTTTGGTTAGCTTTATCGACATCAGGGCCTCGACCTAAGATTTGAGTCCGCCGAGTTTGTTCATCTTTTCAAAAGCTGGGTCTATTTCTTTTTCGGGCTCGACAGGCACTGAGCTGATTCTGTAGCATTTGTGCACCTTGACGCTGCAGCGGAGACGCGATATATATTCAACAAGCACATCAACTTCACTTGGCTCAGAAAGTGTTAGCGAATTCTTTTTTATTTTTTTATATTCTTTTTGAATAAAAGATTTTATCTTCTCTACCATTGTTTCCATCTCACCCTCAAAGCCATTTGAATGAACTTCCTTCAGGGGTATCTCCGCATGATACTTGATGTGTAGCCGATTGCCACTCACTGAGGCTCCGAAGCCGTCCATGACCCTGTGATCAACCAACGGGTTTCCTTCCTCTCTTCTTAGCCCAATCTTTACTGGCTCCCCGCTTTCGTCGAGGGCACCGTCGTAAGTATTCGCAAGCACCTGAGAGATGCAATCAATAATTTCTAAAGTTGTTGACATGTTTTAAATTCCTCTGCAATAAATAGTTTGCTAATAATAAATAGTTATTTGTTTGGTCTCCAGCCTGTTTTCCAACGTTCTTCTCGGTCTTCCACGTATTGAATGTAGCACTCAAAGCAACATTCAAACTTGTTCATGTACAGATCATCTTTAACAGAGAATGAATAAGTACCACAAACTGGGCACGTGCGATCAGGAGAAGGTTCCAACGACTTTCTTTTCTTTTCTTTACCGTTATAAAAGATCTTTAGATCTGAAAGATATTTCTTTTCTTTTTCCTCGGTCCATAATCCTTTGGGGTTTTGTATCGCTTCTTCCCCGTATTTCTCTTTTATTGCTTTTTCTATTCTTGCTATTTCGTTTAAATCTTTTTTCATTTATTTCACCGAAAACACAACTGCCAAAGTTGCCAGGACTCCAACTGCCACTCCGCCAGTGGCCCACCAAATTGAATAATCGTTTGGACGTTTCAAGGCCGCTTGAGTTAAATCTTCTATTTGCCTATTTTTTATAGCCAATATTTCTTCATGTTTTTTGCTTAAGCTTTCTAATTGTATCTTTAATTGATCTATTTCAAGTGTGTAATTTATTTTAGACTTTTCTAGTTCTTGTTTTAGTTTGAGGTTGCACTTTTCTTTTTCTCGATCCGCGGATGATATAATTAGGGAGTTTGCTAAATTAGAATAACACCAGACAGGCTCATCGTCTGGCCCAAGGTTTAACTGCCGCAAAATTGAAGAGTCGGTGACGTGCATAGCTTCACCGGGCGGTATCAACTCTCCATTTACTTCCGGGTCTGCAAGGGCAACAGTAGAATAGCAGATCAAAAGAAAAAAAGCTGTAATCTTATGTTTTAAATTTAATTCCAAAGTCATTTTCGATCTTTCGTATAATCTCTTCAGGGTTTCCTTTTGATTTTATCACAATTTCTTTTACATCTTCAGCATGTTTTTCAGATAATTTTCTATCTTCTTCTTCAAACTTTTTTTCTAATTTAAGAATAGTATCTTTATATTCTTTTTGGAGATTTTTTAATTTTAAAATTTCATCTTTGTGGGACCTGTTAATGGACTCGATTTCTTTTCTATGGGCCCTTTTGTTGCTATCTAACACATCCTTAATTGCTTCAGTGTTTCTTCTAGACAAAATATAAATTCCCAATGACCAGGCAACCAGCAGAGGAATTTTCCAATTGTGCTTAAGCCATGCCCAAACTTTTTTTGCACTAGATTTGAATACTAGCCAAGTCATTGTCTCGGTCCGTGTTTCCACTGTACTGCCATGTCCACCAGCGCTTGAGTTCCAATGTACGCCAAAGTTATAGCAGTCCAATTATCGCTCGTCACAGTACCATAAGCGCACAAGCCCGAAGCTGTTAACCAAGCTAGAAACTTTCTAGATATAAACTTTTCTGTATATTTATCCGCAAACGCCTTAAATTGTTCTGTCATTGTGTTTTCCTCCTACACATTTACATATGCGTAACCATCTCTTTGTTCAATATTTATTTGCATATCTACGCAATCTTTTAAACTATCAAGGTGCGAAATAAGCAACACTGTTTTGAAATAACCCTTAACCATATCAAGAATTCGCACAAATCCCTCCATATTCTCTTCGTCAAGAGCAGTCCCTGGTTCGTCTAGGATAAACAGGTCCGACTTTGGTAAACTTGACACTGTCAGAAACGCGAGACGCAAAGCCATGCTGGCTATTGTCTTTTCTGCTCCGGAGCCCATCTCTAGAGGGCGCGGATCGTGCTTTGGGTGTTTTATAAAAATATCAAGTTTATCTTCATTGTTTGATATGAAAATTTCAAACTCTACAATATTTGTTAAAATTTTTGCTATTTCCTGGTTTATGAAAGGTAATCTATTTTTGATGATCTCGTAAGATACACCATTAGGGTGGCAACACGTCATAAAAAGATGATAAGCTGCAAAGTCCTCCTTTAAAGACTCGTATTCTTGCTCTTGTTCCTGTATATGTTCAAGCTTCTGCTCTAGAGATCCGTGCTTCTTGTGCAAAGACATGATTCTGTTCTCACAAGCAACCAACTGTATATCTTTCTCTTCTTTTTCTTTGGTTAGAATATCTCTTTCTAAGAAGAGTTGCTTTAAATTCTCGATAGCATCCTTGTTTTCTTCATACTCTTCACTTTTCTTTTTGAGTTCTGCAAGTTCTACCTGTTCTTTGAACAGTAAATTATCCGCCCTCTCGATTGCCAACTTTGATGAAGCAATAGCGTTAGCTAATTCATTTTTCTTTTTTATCAAGAGTTCATACTTTTCGATATGATCAATTGTTGTACTTGGGCTCAACTCTGCCATGTGCAGGCCAATTGAGTTTATTTTTCTGGATAAGTCTGCAATCTTTCTTTCAGAGATTTGAACCAATTCTGCTGACTGGTGAGCATCTTTAATAAACCTGCAGGTTGGATATTCCGACCCACATGGTACCTGAGAAAGCAGGCTCTCTTTTTCTAAATTTCTATCCCTTGATTCACTTTCAAGTCTCAATTCCTTGATTGCCGAACCCAGCAACTCATCATGCCTTTCTATCTCCTTTTTCTTTTCGCGGTAAGAATCTATTTCAAACGCAGCAAGAAACTGCTGGATCTTTTCGAACTTTCCTTCGCTTTCTGTTAGACGTTTTTGATTTTCTGTTTTGCCTGACATCGTCGATAAAACCTTTTTTTCTTTAAATTCTATTTCTCTCGAAGTTAGAACAGGGTCTATGATTTCAGTTGGCACTGAATTTATTTTTAATTTTACTTCCTTGATGGTGTCAGAAATTTGAGAGATCTCCTCCTTTAAAGATACACAAATTGCCTTGTTCCTTTCTATTGAAAGCTCATTTTTTGTCACCTCTTTTACAACCGTCGCGATTTCAGACGGAAAATTTACATGTTCGATCCTTTTTAGGGCTGCTTTAGTCTCTGCAGAGTCCTCTTTTGCCATTTTGAATTTTTTATCAAAAATCTGCAAATCTAAAAATTTGGCTAAAAGCTCCTTTCTCTTAGTGGACCCTTCGTTTATAAAGGATAATGAATCTAACTGCGATGCCATTGATGTCATCAAAAAGTCATTTATTGTTCCAAAGTGTTTTCTAATGTTTGTGTCTGTTCCTTGTCTTGATGTGCCGTTCAGGACTGTTTCTTTACCTATCTCATCTTTCTTAAAGAAATCCAAATCAGTTGTAGCTTCTTGGGTTTCCACTCCTTTTAATCTTTTGATATATTTTTCAGATTTTCGTTGAATAACGTAGTTTTCACCGTCAACCTTTATTGTCGCCGAAGCGCTACAAGATTCTTTATTTTGGTTTATTATGTTTAAATTTTTTCGTATTGATTTAGAAGTAGAGTTAAACATAGAATAAAGCAAAGTATCAACGATTGAAGACTTGCCTGAGTAATTCTTTCCAAATATGCCTACGATACCTTCCAGCTTGTTAAAGTCTATGGTATTTTGTTCGCCATAGTTAAACAAATTGTCCCATTCTAACTTTTGAAGGGACCAGTTGATGTTCCTTAAAACATCTTCGGATTCTTCTATTTCTTTGTTGTATTTTCGATTTAGTTCATAAACCTTGTTTAGTACTTGAGGTGATGCTTCAAATTCTTTTAGATAAGATTCCATTAGAGATTCTTGCGTTTTTATGTCTCTTAAGTCCTGCTGCCTCAAGCCTTCGGGCGCTTCGACACGGATCTGTTGACCAGCAAGTCGATTTAAATAAGTTACTGATTCGGGATTGTACCTGTACTTTACTACATCTACAGCCTTTCTTACTTTGTCCAAAGAGACATTATCTTCCGAAACTATTCTTAGTCTGGCGCCGATGGGTGGCTTTAGTCTGGGCAGGTTGCCCTTTTCTGTCAAAGTAATTGTCACAAAAGGTTTTGGGTTTATAAAAGTTACATGTTTGTTGGTAAACTTATCTTTACTTTCAATGTCCCACAGTAAATAACCCTTATCTAGTGATTCGCCAAAGTTCTGCTGAATCGTTGAGCCGGCGTACCAGATGCGGCCAGCGGTGTCTAATTGTTGGGTCTTGTGAATATCCCCAAGGAAAGCGAAGTCAAAACTATCAAAAATGCTAATATCATGATCTCCTCCGAGTGTCCAGTTACTGTCTGTTTTTGATCTATCGATTGCGCCATGATAAAGAGCTATATTAATGGCATCGTTATTTGTTGGCTCGATCCAATTATCTTCATCGAAAACAGACAGGACGTTCAAGCAGAAATTATCCTTTAAGTTAACCTCTCCTGCATTTTTAATTAGTACAAGATTTGGGGAATTTATCGCTTTTACGATAGGAGACAAAGCATCCTGCCTGCTTTCGTTTCTTAAGTTGCCGTCATGATTGCCTAATATGATATACGTCGGCGCGATGGCGCTAAGATTTTCAAAAAAATCACGACAGAGATCTACAAACTCTGGCGATATTTGAGTCTTTGTGTGTGCGATGTCTCCACAATGGATAATATAGTCGACTTTTTCTTCTTTTAATGATTTATACAGCTGTTTAAACACCTCTTTGTATTCAAAGTGGTATTTTAAATTTCGGATGTGGGTATCCGCAATATGAGCAAATCTCATTTATTCTCCGTAAATAGTTATAGTATCTTTACTATATCAAGGTTAACAGGGGATGTCAACTAAATTCTTTTAACACCTAATTCTTCAAGCTCTTTTGGTGTAAGTTTTTCGAGGATGATAGCAAATGCTTTTTTCTCAGCCTCTGAGATTATATTAATATCTCCGGTCTCTGCTAAAAGAGCCATTTCTTCTGAAATGATTTCTTTTAATCTTCTTTTTGTGATTTCCATTGTTACTCTCCTAAAAATCAAGTTTGTATTGTAAATAGTACGAGTCTAGGGTTAAAACCAACCCTTTTAACTTCACAACACTACATCTTCGATCTGCCACTCTCTGTTTCTATATAAGATTGCGGGTTCCAGCTTGGTGGTGTGCCCTAGAAAACACTCTGCCAGAGACCAGGCTAAATTATTTTCAAGGAATTCGTCTACCGCTGTTTTTACTCCCTGCTTTGAAGACTCTTCCGTTGGCGCTGGGGTCGCTAGATCCGTGTTGTCTATAATCTCTTTGTCCTCAGAATAGAACATGTCTTTATTTGCGTGCTTACCGTTATAATCATCCAAAACGATAATTCCGGCAGGAGCGAGTAGATTTGTACAAAAATGTAACTCTTCTTTTACTGTACGATAGTTGTGATCCCCATCTATTAAAATTAGGTCGAACCCCCTATCATTGTTGTCTGTTTTTATTTCTAGACATCTTGGCAACATTGTAAGGCTTGATTCCTCTTGCAAGTAGGCAAGTTGCGATGGGCTAGCGTCACTTTGCATCGCGGCTAAAATTGTTCCGACGTGAGGCCTAACATAAATATCGCACCCTATAATTTCGAAGAGTTTAAAATTATTTTGCAAAAAAGAATACAAAGGTATGAGTGTTTGTCCCTTATCTATACCGATCTCTAATACACGTGGCTGCAGGGCGTGACCGCCATGAGATAGAGCCCTTTCGGCGTAAAGCTCTTTAAGGTCCAAAAGATGAGCCTTCATCATTGGAATAAGTCCGTGGTATGACATTTTATCCTCTCTTTCGCCACTTATTGTAACACTGTCAAATGTGAAATTTAATGCTATTCTCTAAAAAATCCAAATCATTAACGATAAGTGCTTTTTGTTTTTGCAACTTTACAGTTTGCTTCGACATCTCCCCTACATCATTATAAGGAAAAACTGGAACAGTCCTTGCAACAATGCCATATTCTTTTAATTTTTTCGCTATGGCAAACTCCTTATCTTTTGCATCTGTATCAAGAGCTAAGTATACGTTTGGACGCAGGTTACAGATCTTTCTAAAAAGCGTTGAAGTTTCTTTTAAAGTGGAGCCCAAAAGGGGTATCGCGTTGTCGCATTTTATAGCGTCGAACACTCCCTCTACCAACATAATGTCTTTGGACCAGTCTATATTTAGATCATTAAAGATTATATCCTTACTAACTTTGGGGTTTTTGTATTTCATCCAGTCCTCAGTGTACGATCTTGCGATAAAGTAGTCTAATTTGCCCGTGGTGTCGAAACTTGGTATTATTATTCTGCCTTTGTATTCTCCGTAATCAGAAAACCCCATGCGCCAGAATAGTATATCCTGATCTGTAATACCGCGGTCGTAAAGATAATTTAGCGCCTTCTGTTTTACTTTTGTCTTTTTTCCAGTTAAAGTCTGAAAATTATCGGGGAGATCAACTGGTACGTCTATTTTGTGTTGTGGCGGGCCAAATAAGTTCTCGTATTCCGAAAGGTCAACCTCTCCTCTAAGTTGCTTCCAATCAGCGTAGTATCCTGGTGCGTACTTTTTTATTAATTGAGAAATTTTAGTTCCTGAATAGTCGCAAATCCAACACTTAAAAACATCCCTTTCTATGTTGACTGAAAGTTTTCGTTTGTGATGGCTACACCTAGGGCAGTGAAACAGGTGTTCTTCATTGTTAGTCCAACAACTTCCTAGTGCTTTTTTAAGTAGATTCAGCTTCTCTGGCAATTTTGTCTCCTGCTAATGCGATAATTATGCTATCGCACAAATCATACATACCGGGTTTGGGGTTTCCATGTTTTGTATATTCTATCGCAACTGCAGGGTGTTTGTCAAGTATAAACTCAAGAACTTTTTGTTTCGCGTTTTCACCTCTTTTGACGGTCAGGCCGGCTTGCTTGCGCGCGCTGGTAGCGGCTAACATCGATGGTTGAATGTCAAAAATCTCGTAACATAACCACGAAACAATTCCGTTAAACCTCGAAAGAGTTGAAAGAGTCTGGGCGGAGGAGAATCCAGATCGAAAAGAATGTAGAGACTGCTCTATAAATATGTTAGTTATGTTATATTTTTCTTTGAGGGTGTTTAAATTACACTTCAAAAAAGAGGATTTTTCATATAAAGAAGGAAATTTTCGCTTGTTTCTGGTATCCCAAAAGACAGCTTCGACTATTTTGCCATCTTTCATTATTGTGGCACCGGTGATAGAGGTTGATATGTCAAGACCTAGTGTGATTAGCATACATTGCCTCGAATAAACTTGAAAGTATTTTGTCTTTTTGTTCTGGGTCTGTGCAAAAAAACCAATGCCATACTACAGTAGACTCTATCATTTCTAGTTCTTTTTTTATATCTTTTATTTTACTTTCTGTTTTTTTTAACCTTATTTCATCAATCTCTGGCACCTCCAGATCTATATCGATGGCGACATCTGCCATGGCAAGCAAATCATTATTGTCCATAGCTTCTACTGCTTTTAGATATAGTTTTTCCTTTTTTTCTTTTTCGTATCCTTCATTCAAGTG
>CEPT01124233.1_pt1 | contig 18058 bp, 13 predicted proteins | sample 356221 | NCBI WGS metagenome assembly CEPT01 (sample SAMEA2620081, study PRJEB7988) | marine metagenome | isolation source: saline water (ENVO:00002010), including | reverse complement strand
TCATCAACAGGTGGCGGAACATCATCCACAGGTGGCGGAACATCATCCACAGGTTTAACTATTTTAAGTCGTTTTTTACTTTTTGTTGGTTTGACAGGTTCAATTGCTGGCTTAGTTCCTTTTTTTAAGTTTTGTAATATCTGATTTCTATCAACTAATTTACTTGATGTTTGATCAATAATTTTTGCATTAATTACTACATCGGTCTTAGATGAAGCAACTTTAATTCCTACAGATTTGAATTCTTTAGGTTTAGGTTTTTTTTTCAAAGAATCTAATAATTGAGAACTCATTTATAAATTTAATACATATAAAAAGATTTAGATTAACTATTTATAATTTTAAGAGCTTTATAACATGCATCTTGTTCCGCCTTCTTTTTAATTTTATGCTTACTACTGGTTAAAAATATTAATAATTTTTGTCTTTCATTTAATTTGGTTTTAATATTATCGAAAGATAAAAAATCATTCCAATTATATGCTTTATCTATAGAAGTTTCATGTATTGATTGACCTAAACATATGAAGACCCCCATTTCATAACCTTCATCAATAGAATAAGATATTTCTAAATATTCTGGTGTAACTTTGAATTCTTTTTGTATTTTAACTTGAAGTATATTTTTATAATTATCATCATTATTAATTAAAGCAATCCAATCAACATGTTTTTCATAAATATTTTCAACAAATATTTGGGCGATTTGAAATCCAGGACCAGTTGAAAATACATTATCAAACCATTTATCTTCATCCTTAATTGACAATTTATTAAAATCTAAGAATAGTGCTCCCAAAAATGCTTCAAACAAACAACCTAATTTTTTAAGATTAGTTCTAATTTTTTTCTCTTCGGCATGTTTAGAAATTATAAACCACTTGTTTAAGCCTATTTCCATAGCTAGTTTTCCTATAGCTTCATTTTTAACAAGAGCAATCTTTTTTTCAGTCATGAACCCCTCGTTCTCTTTAGAGAAACGTTTATATAAATAATATTTGGTAATACATTCTAAAACACCATCGCCTAAGAACTCTAGACGTTCATTAGACTTTTGTCTAAGTGGTAAACAATCATTAGGTTTTTCTGCTATTTTAATATTTTGTTCCAAGTTTTCAAGATAAGGTCTTTTTACATAAGATCTATGAACGAATGCTCTTTGATATAAAATAATATTATCAACCTTTTTAGGAACACCATATTTACCTAGAATAGATTGGATATCATCCAATGTAATCTCTGTATTATTATGATTATAAGGATTAAATAGTAATTCTTCATTTCCTATCTTTACAATATCATCATCATTATTGATGGATTTAGATATATCTGTAGTCATAGTATATAATGTTATAGTTTAATAGCCTTAAATAAAAATAAAATATATATTAATAGTATAATGCCTGTACAAGGAATGGGTTCAAATCTCTACACAACTAGAAATCAGGGTGGTGGCAATGCTAAACAAGGATTAGTATCAACCGCCGGTAGATCACGTTCAATTGTTTTCGCTTTATATAGATCAACTGTTTGTTGTGCGCATAAAAAAAAGTAAATTAAATCATTTAAAGTTATAAATTAATAATTTTAAATGATAAATTTAGAAATAGATTATAGAGAAAAAGCCTTAATAAAAGTTTTAGATGATAAAAATATAGATTATAAAGCAGTAAATTTAGAGCTGGGAGATATAAGATTTTTAGATAGTTCATTAAATGAATTGATAGTATTTGAGAGAAAAACCTTAAAAGATTTAGCAAGCAGTATTAAGGATGGTAGATATCATGAACAATCAATGCGACTAGATAGTCATAGATTGCATAATCATAATATAATTTATTTAATAGAAGGTGATATGGACTATTATAGACCACCACCGATACAAAATCCAGTTACAAAAGATGCATTATATTCTAGTATGTTTTCTATTTTATATTTTAAAGGATTTTCGGTTATTAAGACAAAAAATCTAAATGAAACATTTGAGATAATATTTAGATTTTATAATAAGTTATTGAAAGACAAAAAAGAGAGTTATTATTATAAATCACAAGAAGATAGTAAAGACTATACTACAACTATAAAAACTACTAAAAAAGATAATATTACTTTAGAAAACATAGATGTGATAATGCTTACACAAATACCAAGTGTAAGTTTGGCAATAGCATCACGAATAATGGAAGAATACAATAGTTTAGGATGTTTGTTGGATGCGTTGAGAAAAGATCCAAATAGTTTAGATGGATTGATGGTGGAAACGGCAACAGGTAAACAAAGGAAAATGTCTAAACCTGCCATTGCAAATATAATAAAATATTTAAAAATTTAAAAGGTTTAATAAGATAATAATAAATTTAAAATATGCTTCGATTTATGAAAAGCATTCATATGACAATTCCTAAAAATACAAATATTATGCCTTTAGGGCGGTGGTGTCATCCAGAATATAATGATAAGTGTAATGTAGATATTAAAAGTCATTTAGCAAATTTAGATAATAACTATATTACAAATTGGGAAGATGAAAAAAATAAGAGTCATGAATATAATTTGATGGAATTTGTAGATCCAAATATGAAATAATTCACAAATAAGTATTAAATCTTGTACAATTAATATCCATAATATAATCAATAATAGCTTTTTTATACATAGTTGTATGATGATATCCTATATTAGTATATTTTTTTATAATTTGTGATAAAATTATAGCATATTCTTTATAGATTAATTTATTATACTTAATTTCATCAATATGACTAATTAGATTTTCAAGTTCTTTCATGGCACGATTTTTGTTATATTCTGACAAAGAAGCTATTTCAAGCGCGGAAGATGAATCTGCCCACGATCTTCTTAAACCATGTGGTGGAGGAGGTAAAAATTTAATATCATTGTAATTGATATATTTTTTAATTTCCATTAATATTAAATTAAATTATTTAATATTAATCAATTTATTTTATCAGGGAATGCATTTTTAGAGGCTTCTTCACCTGACCAACAAGTATGCATAGCATTTAAATTAAGGCCTTTACAATCTTCGTTAAATTTTTGATCTAATTTATTATATTGACCTATATATTGGTTATCTTTATCATAGCCTTGAAAATGTAAGTTTTTGTTGCCATTATAGTTGGCATCCATAAGTTCTGATATTTCAGCATCATATTTTTGACTAATAGGTAAATCTAATTCATCAGAAATGTAATCTTTAATTTTGTAAATTTCTTGTCCCTGTGCATCATATTGTTTTTGAAAATGTAAAACAGGACATTTAATACCATGATAATTTTGCCAATCTAAATATTCAACATATTCTTCAAGATTTTCAAATTTAATAGGATTAACTCCAGGTATTTTAGCTTTTTTAGTATTAAGAAGATGTAATTCTGTTCCTTGTTGTACTAATAAGTCAGGACAATTGTCGTCATCGCCTACAAAACCATCCTTAAAAGAATGACTAGAATAATTTAATGATATGTATAAACCAAGTAAAAATATTATAAATGGTACTAATAATTTAATCATTTATATATAATCTCTATATAATATATAGATGCAAATTATAAAAATAGATAAACCTAAGGATTTAAAAAAAATTCAAAGGTATAATAGATATATAAAGAGAAGAAAACCAATAATAGTTAAATTTCATTCACCAGAATGTCCACATTGTGTAGCAATGGAAAAATCGTGGAATGATGTTCCTAAAATAATTAGAAGGATGGGTTATAATGATAATAATATAGATATAGCATCTGTTAATACAGATAATATTGATAATAATTATTTAAATGGTTGGCAAAATTTCACACACATACCAACAATAGCTAAAATTTCAGGTAATAATGCTAAGGTTTTTGATGGTGACACAGATACGATAAGTATGGCACATTTTATAATAGAAGAGTATAGAATACCTAAATTACGTACTAGAAAATTTCAGCATTTTGGTGGTAAAAGAAAAAGAAAAAGACGAACATTTAAAAATAAATGATTACTCATGTAAATCAATAAGCGAATTAACAAATAAACTATATTCATTTTCATCTATATTTTCATCTTCATTTTCATTTTCATCATCTGTTTCTGTTTCAGTTAAAATATGAGGCCATTGTTCTGTGGTATCTCTTTGTATTAAAACATTATTTTCTTGTATATTATTATTTGGTAGTAATCGCAAAGGAGGTACGGGAGGTGTATAGGTTCTTTCGGTAGTAGCCCATTCGGTTAAAGGAGGTAATGAAATATTATTAATATTGATTGAATGATAGTTATTTTTAACTTTTAAGTTATATGTAACTATATGCTTATCTACACCGAAAATAGATAAGTTATTAGTAGATTGAAATTTTCTACCAAACTTAGGATTTTCTAAAAAAAATCCAGTTATTTTTTTAGATAACTCATTTTTCATAATTATTTTTTTATTACAATTCAATGTATATACAACATATAAATATGTTTTAACAAATGGTTTAAATATATTTAACAGATCAAAGTAACTTACATTTCTATGTATAAGTTTAAAACGTTTTTTATTAGCAGATCCTATTGTTTTATCATCATTAAACATTCTTTTCATTTGTGTTATAAATTTAATATTATTAAGAGAGTTTATATATTTTTGTATTAGTATATCACGTAATAATGTTTCATGATTATTGGCAAAGTTAGTAAGATTAAATCCTTCCATCATATATAAATGAAATAATGTTGGCATAATTATTTTTGTGTTTTTAATATTAAAATAAATATTATACAATGTAGATATGTCAAAAGGTAAATTATTATAAGGATTTTTAATTTCTTTTGGGTCTGGATAAAAATAATCTATTCTTGATAATAATGAGTTATTAATAATTTTTATTAAATCGCATATTTTAAAAGAATATTTAACATTCTTATCCACAATAATACAGGTATTAGCGTTGATTTCGATTTTAGATAATGATAGAAAATCCATATCGTTTAATAATGGAAGTTTTTTATAGCGATAATGCCTTGCACATTTTTCAAAACTTTTAAAATATGATTGTGATTTAGAAAATATTTCTAGACACTTATCTTTTATTGTTTGTTCGGTAAATATATTGTTGTATATATAGAATTTAAAACACTTAAAATGTTTATTTTCAACATTAACGGATAATAATAAATTTTTACAAATATTTTTTTCATCATCAGATAAAAAAGTATTATCAATAGTATATTCTATTAATTCATAGAATAGATATTTATGTAATAAAAACATTATTATATAATTATATAAATATTTTTAAGCGATTTAGAAATTTATATTGTAGTCATCGTCGTCTAAATTGTCTTTACTTTCAAAATTAGAGATATTATTTTGAATAGAAATATTAGATGTACTACATTCATCGTTAGGATCTTCTACTTTATCGAGAAGATCATCTATATCGCTCTTACTACTTTCAAAAGATGCAGGTTGTATTTTGGCCATTAAATCAATATCTAATGCAACCTTAAAAGAACTAGTTCCAAAGAAACCTTCTTGACCACACATAATATTCGCTGAAACACCTCTCATATGATCCAGTTCACCATGTCGAGCAGCTTTTAAAAACATTTCAGGTGTTTCTTCAAATGAAGCTTTTGCAATTGGACCAATATCATCATTATTAATTCCATGTCTAAATATGGAACACAATCTTATGGACGTAGTCATTCTATCACATAGTAAATCTAAATGATGTGAGTTAATATATGAACCATCAAATTCTATAACTTCAACAAGTTCATTATAAATTGATTGTCTAACAGCTTCTATTCCAAATATTTTATATATTTCAATAATATCATTGCTGTAAGTTCTTGTTTCATCTATAAAATCTAATGATAGAATGTCCATTAAATTAGTTCCAACAGTGTCTAATACCCATATCTCTTCCTTTTTAAAATTGCCATCAATAAAACTTAAATTATCAGTTATTTTTCTTAGTATAACTTTCCCAATATTTTTCACACCTTTTAAAACTATAGAATTTAACAAATTTTCTTGAAAAGTTTTAAGAATATGTATATCATCGGATTGGTCCAATGAAGACTTTTTCTTTTTTTTATTTTGCAATAAATTAGTCATTCTAATTCTAATAACAAGATTCTTATCATTATAGTCAGAATAAATACATGATAATTCTTCACCATAAGTATTGTTAACCATATAGTTAACATCATCCATATTAATATTTTTATCGAGCATACTTTCTTTGTCCATTGTTAATCGTAGTATCCATTTAGACATATTTTCATCTTCATCAAGTTCATTTTCGACACACTCAGCTAGCATATTTTTGAATTCTCTGTATTGTGAAAGTAGAACTCTATCTTGTTCAACTATAGTATTCATATCATCAGGATCAAATAATATTTCAACAGATTTTACAATATCTACAAGTTTAGTATGTTCTAAAATAGGAATATATTCTTGAGCTTTATTTTTGTTAGTTTGTTCATTTTGTTTCAAGAATATTGTGACAGATGGGTTCTTGGGATTTTCAGAAAGAGACAAAATCTCTTCAATTCTAGGTACACCTCTAGTAACATTAGATTTACTAGCTACACCAGCAAAATGAAATGTATTTAAAGTCATTTGTGTCGTAGGTTCACCTATAGATTGTGCAGATATCATACCACACATTTCTCCTGGAGAAATAATAGCTTGTTTATAATGTAAAATTATCATCTCAGTCAATGTGATCAAAGATTTTTTATTAAAATGTTTTAAGACCAATAAATCATTAGGATATAAATAGTAATAGTACATAGTTTTAAATAGTTCGGTAGGTTTATAGTGAAAACTATTATCTAATTTATTTATTCCAGATTCTATAATTTCAAAAGCCTCTAAAGGTGTTATATCAGTTTTAGATGAAGAGATAATATTGAATTGATTTTTGATATTATTGATTATATAACTAAATGCTACTGGTATATGTACAACAGAATTGTCTGTATTTTTAAATACATATTTAACAATATCTTTTCTTTTTTCAATAAAATAATCAATATATTGTTTTTCTTTAATCTTTAGGTCATTAGATTGTTTTTTATATTTTTTTAGAGCATCAGAAGTAAAAGTAAGTTTTAGCAAATCTTTATCAACTGGAAATGTTAGATACATGTATATTTCATCAAGTGTCATTTTACATATAGGTATTTGCTGATTTTCAACCCTAGTAGTATCTATGTTGTCATCACCATATTTTAATTGTATAATTTTTCCTTTGTTATTTCTAACAGTACCATCATATGCACAATAAATATCCTCCATACCTTTAATAAGTCTTCTTTGAATATATCCAGTTTGTGAAGTTTTTACAGCAGTATCTATTAGACCAACCCTACCACCCATAGCATGAAAGAATAGTTCCTCGGGTGTTAATCCACTAATAAATGAATTTTCAACAAATCCCCGCGCATTTGGAGAATCATCAAATTTAGTAAAATGTGGTAAAGTTCTATTATCAAATCCATAAGGTATACGCTTACCATCTACATTTTGTTGACCTAAACAAGATATCATTTGTGAAATATTAATATCACTTCCTTTAGAACCAGCATTTACCATTATTACAAAACGATTGGAAGAGCTCAAACTTTCTTTTCCTATTTTACCAGCTTTTGCATTAGCTTCATTAAGAATATTATTTATTCTTGTTTCAAATTCTTGGACATTAGATTTCCCTGTATTATTTTCAAATACACCTAAATGAGTTTCATCTATCAATTCTTTGACTTCTCTTTTCTTATCAACAATAATTTGTGAAATAGTATTATTAGTTTTTTCGTCTGCAATTAAATCACTGATACCTACACTATACCCACTATATTTCATATATTCATTAACAATAAACTGAATATTATCAATAAAATTAGAAGATGACATTTGACTAAAATCATTGAATATTCTTTGAATTAATCCTTTAGTACCAGAACCCAAAACACTTTTATCAATTTGACCTCTTATATATTTGCCATTTTTAATTTCAATAATATTATTACTAGTTTTTTTATCTTCATGATCTTTAAATGCTTTAGTTTTTTGATTTATAGACATTTTAGGAATTATTTGTGATAATAAATCAAAGTTAGTTACCATTTCTCTGTTAACAAAAATATCTTTATTAAAATTAGAAACATTAACCATTAATGTCATAGCTTCTCTTGGTGTAAATTTAATATCTTTTCTAGAAAATCTATAGCAACCCAAAAGAGAATCTTGAAATATACCAATAATAGACTGATTGTTAGCAGGACTTATTATTTGATAAGGAACCGCTGCGAGATTTCTTAATTCGGTTTCGGCCTCTACGTCTTGCGGCATATGTAAATTCATTTCATCTCCATCAAAATCGGCATTATATGGTTTTGTACATCCTACATTCATTCTAAAAGTGTCGCCTTTTGGTAAAACTCTAGCTATATGCGACATCATACTCATTCTATGAAGTGTAGGTTGTCTATTAAATAAAATAGCATCACCATCCATCATATGTCTATGAACGACATCACCAATTTGCAATACAACAGAATTTCTATCGATATATCTTAATGATATATTATCACCATTTTTTTTTTGCAAGATTTTAGCACCAGGGTAAACATCTGGCCCATTCTGTACTAGTTTTAATAAGAATTTTTTATTAAATTCATTAACATAAACTGGTTTTGTAATATTTTTAGCAACCTTCATAGGAATACCTAGCTCTCTAATAGAAAGATTAGGATCTGGTGTAATAACAGATCTAGCACTATAATCTACTCTTTTACCCATTAAATTACCTCTAACACGACCTTGTTTTCCACTAAGTCTTTCTTTAATAGCTTTGAGTTGTCTACCCGACCTCTGAGCAACCGATGCTACACCAGGTATTTTATTATCTACCATTGTAGCAATATAATATTGTAAAACAGTACTCCAATCTTCGATAACGTTGGCAGATGCGTTTTGTTGTATTTTCTCTTCTAAGGTTTTATTTGCTTTTATAATATTTACAAGTATATGGCTTAAATCATCTTCACTTCTTTGTTGAGCGTCATGTTTAACCGAAGGTCTTACAGCAGGTGGTGGTACTGCCAATGTTTGACATATCATAGAATCGGGTCTCGAAAATATGGAACTGAACCCCATAAAATTAACATCATCATCTGATATTCTCTTAAATATTTTGAGAACCATTTCAGGTGTCAATTTCAAACTTAAATTTTCATTATTTTGAATAGTAGATCCATCTATATTTTCCCATTCTGCAAATATAGTAGATAATCCTTCTTTTCTAATTTTTGAAGGTTGTTTGCAACCGCATCCGTCTGTAGTTGAATCGCCACATCTTTTAATTTTACTGGCCAATGCGAATACATTATTCCATCTTTTTTCATTATCCATTTTAAGCAAATGTTTATAAGTTTCCTTATTAATCAAAAGCTTACTGCATTTAACGCAAACACATCTAAGTATCTTAAGAATTGTTGGTAAATATTGTATATAGTAAACTGGTTTAGCTAACTCCATATGTCCAAAATAACCTGGGGTATCTATATAATTGTGTCCATCCGTTGGACATATAAATCCTGGTTCTAAAACTCCCATCCGCGGATCAAATAATCCTCCTATAACAGGTTTACCGTTAATAAATGTATCTCGAGAAGTAATGTTAGCTACAGATTGTTTTTTGATTTCTTCAGAAGATAGAATACTAAATTGTATACCTATTATCTTGGAACATTTAGGATTTTTTTCCATAATCTCCTTATATTTATAGGATAATATTTAGATAGTTTCAATTTATTAATTAATAAATTGAAACTATATAAATAATATATAATATCACAATATTAATATGGCTCCAAAAAAAGACACTAATAAGAAAAGTAATTATAATCTTCGTAGTAAAAAAAAGGAGGAAGAAACAAAATTAAAAAGTAATTCTAAAGATTCTGATTCAGATTATGATTCTGATTGTTCTAGCGAAGAAGAGATGGATCCAGCAGAATATCAAAAATTTTTAAATAAGATATTTCCTTCTAAATATCTAACCGAAAAATTAAATGATAAAAAAATATCAAAAAACAAAGATAAACATAAAGATAAGAATAAAGGTAAGATTGAGAAAAAAATTACAAAAAAAAAGTACAAAGATAAGGACAAAGAAAGCGATAATGAGGAAGATAATTCCTCAGAAGAAGAATGGGAAACAGAGGAAGAAGAAGATGTAATGACAGACTCGAAAGGTAATTTTAATATTATATTTACTATAGGTGGAGTTGAAGATGAAGATTATGATGAAGATGAAGATGATGAAGATTATGATGAAGATGAAGATGAAGATGTAGATGAAGATGAAGATGAAGATGAAGATGAAGATATAGATGAAGATGAAGCTGAAGCTGAAGCTGAAAATGAAGATGAAGATGAAGATGAAGATGAAGATGTCGATAAAGCTAAAAAAGTTAACACAGATTCAAAGCAAGATGATATAGAATTTTTGGAAACTATCAAGCAGATGATTGATAATCGTAAAGGTAAAGGTAAAGGTAAAGGTAAAAGTAAAGAAAAACTAAGCAAGGTTCTTACAGATTATGAAGAATGTATAAACGATGATTTAAAAGAAATTAAGAGAGATGAGAGAAGAAAGGAAAATAAAATAAAAGGGAAGAATTATAAGAAGTTTAATAAGTTAATTAAAGCTAAAAATGTGCTAAATGATTATAAATACTTTAGAAAAATGAATATCAATGATCAAAAAAAAATTATAAAACAATTGCAAAGAGTAAATAACATTACTTCAACAGCAAAACCTTATAGAATAAGCTTACTGGAATCTAATATTCCTGATGTATATAAATCAATTGCATTACGTAAAATAAATACACTAAAATATATGGCACCAGGCGAAGGTGAGTATAATAAAGTTAAAAATTGGGTAGATACATTTATGCAAATACCTTTTAATAAATTTTGCAATCTTCCAGTGAATATTAATGATGGAACAGAGAAATGCCATGAGTTTATGGCTTCGGCGAAAGAAAGTTTAGATAATGCAACATATGGATTAAATGATGCTAAAATTCAAATAATGCAATTTATAGGTCAACTAATTTCAAATCCTGATTCTGTAGGAACTGCTATAGCTATAAAGGGACCTATGGGAACAGGTAAAACTACACTTGTAAAAGAGGGTATTAGCAAAATACTTGGAAGACCTTTTGCATTTATAGCTTTAGGTGGTGCCACAGACAGTAGTTTTCTGGAGGGTCATAGTTATACTTATGAAGGATCTAATTCTGGTAAAATTATAGACATTATTATTAAGAGTAAGTGTATGAACCCGGTTATATATTTCGATGAGTTGGATAAAGTTAGTGATACTCCTAAAGGAGAAGAGATAATAGGTATTCTTACACATTTGACTGATACAACTCAAAATGATAAATTTCATGACAAATATTTTTCGGAAATAGAATTTGATCTAAGCAAAGTTTTATTTATATTTAGTTATAATGATGAGGATAAGATTAATCCTATTTTGAAAGATAGAATGTACAGAATACAAACTTCGGGTTATGATGTTAAACAGAAAACAATTATAGCGAATGATTATTTAATACCAAAGATAGTTAAAAATGTTAACTTCAATAGTGAAGAAATCATTATTACAGAAGATACAATAAAATATATAATTGATAATTACACTGATAAAGAGAAAGGTGTTAGAAATCTTAAGAGATGTATTGAAATAGTATATACCAAACTAAATTTATATAGATTAATGAAACCAGATACAAATCTGTTTGAAGAAGATATATCTTTAAAGGTAGAGTTTCCGTTTAAAGTAACACCAGAAATAATTAACAAAATAATTAAGAAAGAAGAAAATAATGAATATTATAAGAGTTTCTATATGTAATTAGTCATTCCAACTAGAAGAATTAAATGGTGCAACTATAATATTATGAATATTATCTTTATAATATTGTATTTCTTTATCTTTAATACTTTCATTAGTAGTAGTGGGGTAAAGTGTTAAATTATCCATATATTTTCTATTTTTTGCATTAATTTCAGGTTTATATCCATAACAATTAACACCATATTTTTTATTAGGATCTTTAATATATCCTCCATTAATCCCTGGTCGGCCACAAATATTTTTATACTTACCAGTTTTCTGTAATTTTTCCCATGTTTTGTATTGTGTTGGAAATAATGCCATCTGATTTTTTGACCATCCATAACTGCACCACTCTGCGCCATTTTTGTATGCTTTCTGAACATCTTTAATATCTGCTAATTCAGAATCATATGCCTTACATACGGCTTTTGCATCTTTGTATTTATATATATTTTGTGGTAAATGAAATACTTCTTTATTATTTTGTATTATTGCAGGTAGTTCTTGTAACTCATTCTCAACAACTATTTCTACATTAGGTTTATTTTCTTCATCTATATCCAACTTTGCACTGACATCAATTCCTAGTAAATAATTAAGTAAAACCATCATAGTAACTACTAAACCAAATGATACAATCAATATTTCTAATAATTTGTATAAAGGATTATTGTCATTACTTTTTTTTAAAAATGAAATATTAAAAAAACTAAAAATCACAAATATAACTATAATAGCTAAAAATGATAATACATATGTGTAATTACTTATCTGAATAGCGTTAGTTTTAACAGATGTATATTGATCATTTTTGTTTATTCCTGTATTTAATTTAGGTAAATTACTAAAATAATTATTAATACTTGCCATATAATCACTCATTCTTATATATAATATTAAGTTTTTTTTCTATAAAAAAGACAATAAGCATTTGATGATACTAAATTTTCAACATCAGTAATTTCTATTACCTCTGTATCATCATATAAATACCATTTTCCATTTAAATTTTTAACATATGAATTATAATGACCACCTTTTGTTCCACCCAAATGATTGCATATACCAAATAAATCATAAATATAATCTGCAGAATTATACCCATCAATATATTTTCGCATATCTAAATTGTTTATAGGAAATGTTATATATCTATTATCTTTATCTAAATTATTTGTGAACCTTTTAAAATCAATTATCATTATTTTTGGCAAACTCCAAATTCTGAATTTTTTTATAACATTCTCTTTAGAATTTGTTTTATCATTAAACCATGCATTATCATCTTTTAATATTTCTTCTTTTAGATAATCATCAAAACAATTATATATATTTGGATTATTTACATTAGGTATTGATAAACTTATATTCATGAAAGGTTCTGGACAAGAACTTAAAATTTTGTTATTTTGAATTGAAACTATATTAGAAACATGTATTCCATAAAAAAATGTTAATATTTCTGAAAATTCATTTTTGTACATATTTTTCATCATTTTGTAACATTCTTTAGCAACTTTATCTTTATCGTTTTTAATAGAACCTTCAATAGTCATATTTACTTCACGTGCTAAAGAATTATGAAAACAATCAATAATAAATAAAAGAAATTCAGGCAAATCATTTTGTGCTATTCCAGTAAAAATATCTTTATCTTTAATAGATGATATTTTTCTAATAGTATTTATAAATCTTACTGGAGATATAATACAATTATCTTTAAAAACCAGTTCTCGTAAATTATTCCATTCAATTAAAAGAATACTATCAGGTTTATTATTAAGTTTTTTAATTTCTAGTTTATCCATAAATAAATTAAGTTCTTGTACATTAAATAAACATTGTATTGCAGAATTTATAAAACAAGTATTTCCAAGATTTTGTAGTCCTGTTATTCCTTTGTTAACATATTTATTCATAAGTATAGATAATTAATATATTTAAACATATTTTAAATATATTATAATTATATGACCAATAATTTGTTGATGAGCTATTTAAGTTATTCAAGAGAAAATCAGCGTTTATATCGTTATATTTTAGAAAATTCTAGTGATAACGAACGTGCACTATCTTACTTAATTTGTAGAGATTTCGAAAATAATCGTTCTAGGTTTTCTACCAGAAATAGACAAAGTAATATTTATAGACCAGTTAGGAACTTTTACCCTGATAGAGAAATTAACAATATTGGAAGAATACCCACTATCATTCCAAGTACATTTTTTAATCCAGTAAATGTATCTGCATCATTAATACAAATAGGTAATAGCTGTTCTGTCTTGCGTTATGGTAATTTAACTGATGACGAAAAATCACAATATACATTCTGTTCAATAACATTAAATCAGTTTAATGATGATAGTAGAGTTATGAAAATAAATCATTGTGGTCATGTTTTTTCAGAAGAAGGTTTACGTCAACATTTTAATAATAGTGTTAGATGTCCTATTTGTAGATATGATATTAGAAATAGCACAAGATCGTTCGTTAATGCTGAGACAAATAATGATAACCATGAAAATGAAAATGAAAATGAAAATGAAAATCAGAATGAAAATGAAAATAATACAAACTATTCTGAAGAAAACTTTTCAAATTTATTAACTAGAATAAGAAATAATTATATGGATAATTCTGGAAATGCAGTATCAATTGATTTATGTAATAATAGTATACAAATTACATACACAATATATCAATCTGAATAATAATTATATTTAAAATTGAATATAATTATAAATTAATATGACATATATATCAAATGTCTTATGACATTAAACTAATAGACTTTAAAACTACCGATATCGAAAACAATGAGAGTTGTTATGGTAAATGTAATTATTATTTTAATATTCAAATCTTTGGTATTAATGAAAAAAGAGAAACATTTTCGCTATTAATAGATGATTTTAAACCATACTTTTACATTAAAATTCCAAATAAGTTTAAATGGAATAAAAACGATAAAAATGAATTTGTAGAATATATAAAAGCTATTATTGGTGAATATTACCAAGATAGTATATGTGAATGTGCCTTAGTTAAAAAAAAGAAATTATATGGTTTTGATGCACAGAAAGATCATTACTTTATATTAATGAGATTTAATAACATGCGTTGTTTTAATAAAGTTAAAAATTTATGGTATGAAGAGAATAAGGATATAGTTAATAGGTTCGATAAAAATCGTGGAGCTTGGTGTTTAAAAAAAAATGGTTTTAAATATAAGAAAGAGAGCTTTTATTTATATGAATCTAATATTACACCAGTATTAAGATTTTTCCATATGAGAAAAATTAGTCCATCAGGTTGGATACGTGTATACACCAAAGATATCGACAAGTGTTTTGACAAAGTGTCTAAATGTAAATATGAATTTAAGGTTCCTTATAAGGCAATAGAATCGTTGATAGATAAAGATACTATTGTTCCATACAAAATATGTAGTTTTGATATAGAGGCTAGTAGCAGTCATGGAGACTTTCCTTTGGCGAAAAAAAAATACAAGAAAAATGCATATAATTTTATGGAAATATTTGATAAGAATAAAGATGAAACCATTGATAACGTCTTAAAAAGATTTATTAAAACGATGTTTGGATATGATAACTTATGTGGTGTTGAAAATGTTTATCCAAAAAAAAAGCCCACGGAAAGTGAAATTGATGCAATAATTGATAATATTTTATTAAAGCAAATGGTAGATTTTGAGATTGATACAGAGGATATCGAAGAACTAGACGAACACGAAAATGAAGAAGATGAAGAAGCTGAGGATAAGAAGAAAACTAGAGCAAAGAAATGTGATGTTAGCAAAACACTTATAGAAAACCTACTTGGTAATTATGCAAGAGAAAGAAAGATAGAAATAATTAAACGTGTATTTAATAGTGATTTACCCCCTTTAGAAGGTGATAAAGTAACATTTATAGGATCAACATTTATTAATTATGGAGAAGATAAGCCATATTTGAATCATTGTATTGTTTTAAATGACTGTAAAGAAATAGATGGCTCAGTAATAGAATGTTATAATAGTGAAAAACAAGTTTTATTAGCATGGCAAAAACTAATAGAAAAAGAAGATCCAGATATTATAATAGGATATAATATTTTTGGTTTTGATTATTCATTTCTCTTTGATAGAGCTTTAGAACAAGGCGACGATTGTGTTAATAAGTTTTTAAGATTAACTAGAAACAGAAACGAGTCATCAGGTATTCCACCTGATCCAACTGGTTGGCGAAAACAAAAAGAATGGAAAATTCAAGAAACTACAACCTTTTTAGCTAGTGGAGAACATAATTTAAAATATTTTAATATGACTGGTAGATTACAGATAGATTTATATAATTTATTTAGAAGAGATTACAGTTTAGATTCATATAAACTAGATTATGTGTCTGGATATTTTATTTCAGATTCTATTAAAAAAATAGATCATCCAGATGATGAAGAAATAACAATAGTTTATAGTAAAAATCTACATGGTTTGGAGAATAATAATTATGTAGTTTTTGAAATAATAGGTCATTCAAATGATATGTTTATGGATGGACAAAAATTTGAGGTATTTAATGTAAATAAAGAAGAAGGTCATTTTACAATAAAACAGCGTATATATCTAGATAGTTCAAAAAAAATTAACTGGTGTTTAGCAAAAGATGATGTTTCACCACAAGATATATTTAACTTGACTAAAAAAGGTAAAGATGAAAGAGCTATAGTAGCTAAATATTGTATTCAAGATTGTAACTTAGTACAAAATTTACTAAGTAAGATAGATGTTATAACAGGATTTATAGAGATGGCTAAGATTTGTAGTGTGCCGATGAGTTATTTAGTATTAAGAGGACAAGGTATTAAATTAACAAGTTTCATCGCTAAAAAATGTCGAGAAAAAGGCGTAGTTATGCCTGTGTTAGATAAATCATTAGATGATGATGGATATGAAGGCGCAATTGTTTTAGATCCAAAATGTAATATATATACATCTGATGAACCTGTAGCAGTATGTGATTATAGTTCGCTTTATCCTTCATCTATGATTAGTGAAAATATTTCACATGATAGTAAAGTTTGGACAAAGGAGTATAATTTAGAGGATGAATTGATAGAAGAAACTGGTCATAGAGATGGTAGTGGTAACTATATATATGATAATTTACCTAATTACAAATATGTTGATGTTACTTATGACACTTATGAGAAAATTAGAAAAACTCCAAAAGGTGCTGAAATAAAAATCAAAAAAGGTTATAAAGTTTGTAGGTTCGCTCAATTTCCAGAAGGTAGGGCGGTGATGCCATCAGTTTTAGATGAACTTTTGGCTGCAAGAAAAGCAACAAAAAAGTTGATTAAAACAGCACCTAATGAATTTATGGCTAATATTTATGATAAAAGACAATTATCGATTAAGCTTACAGCAAATTCGTTATATGGTCAATGTGGAGCAAAAACTAGCACTTTTTATGAAAAAGATGTTGCTGCTTCAACTACTGCTACAGGTAGAAAATTATTAATTTATGCTAAAAATATAATTGAAGAAGTATATAAAGATATGGTTTGTGAAACATCTAAAGGTAAAATCATCGTAGATGCCGAGTATGTATATGGTGATACAGATAGTGTATTCTTTAAGTTCGATATGACCGATTTGTCTGGTAATAAAATAATAGGCAACGATGCATTAGAATTAACTATCGAATTAGCACAACAAGCTGGTGAATTAGCATCTAAGTTTTTGAAATATCCACATGATTTAGAATATGAAAAAACATTTATGCCTTTTATTCTTTTATCAAAAAAAAGATATGTTGGAATGTTGTATGAAACAGATATTAATAAATGTAAAAGAAAAAGTATGGGTATAGTTTTAAAACGCCGGGATAATGCACCTATTGTTAAGGATACATATGGTGGATTAGTAGATATTTTGATGAAAAGTCAAGATATCGACAAAGCAGTTGATTTTATAAAATCATCTTTATTAGATCTTACATCAGGTAAGGTTCCATTAGAAAAACTTATTATTACAAAATCTTTAAGGTCTAATTATAAAAACCCAGAACAAATAGCGCATAAAGTTTTAGCAGAAAGAATTGGAAAAAGAGATCCAGGTAATAAACCTA
>CEPT01104443.1_pt1 | contig 18164 bp, 22 predicted proteins | sample 356221 | NCBI WGS metagenome assembly CEPT01 (sample SAMEA2620081, study PRJEB7988) | marine metagenome | isolation source: saline water (ENVO:00002010), including | reverse complement strand
AATCATAATTTATTAACATTTATCATCCCCTGTAAATGCTCATGTAAGTAAGGATTATGTTTTTTCCTGTGTAATGGGAAAATGAAAAAAATTATGAACTCGATAACAGTTTTAAGAACTATATAGAATTTTTCATAATTATTTATATATATATTTTCTTTTAGAAATCTTGCTCCTGTTCTCTTAATTTTTTTTCCTATTGCTTCATAAATCCTTAGGGCAACTAAAATTGAAAATCTTGACTTAATAGGTATATATCTAAACCCATTAAGTGAACTTTTATAATAAATATCAGATTTAATGAGAATTTTATTAACTTCATTGCAAATTTTCATATTGTTTACCTCGTTTAGATTATCTAAAATATCATTAGTGATTCCAGAATCTTCCGGCAAGTAAATTCTTTTTTTATTAAAATCTTCCATGATATCTCTTGATATATTTGTTAATTGCATCGCAATACCAAGATCGATTGCATAATAACTTGCCTCGATATTTTTAATTTTTAATGCTTTAATCATCATCAGCCCCACAATTCCAGCAACTCTATAACAGTATTTGATCAAAGCAGCATTATTTTTATATCTTTGAAAATTAATATCTGAATTAATTCCTTTTATAAGTTCTGAAATAACATCTCCAGATATTCCATAAGATTTTATTTTTTGCTCTAATAGCTCTATCTCTTTTTTATCTGCAGCCTGAATATTTTCATCAACTAAATCATCGTGAATTCTGCAAAATGAATATATATTTATTACCCTCTGAACTATCTCCTCTGATAAAAATTTGCTTGCCCAAAAGAATGATTTACTACTCTTATAAATTATTTCGTTATTATCAATTAGTCCCATAATCTTTCAGAATCAATTTCTCGGTTACTTTAGCTGTTGATATTACTCCAGGAACACCAGCTCCAGGATGAGTACTTGCTCCAACAAAATATAACCCCTCTGCTTCTTTTGCTTTATTCCCATATCTAAAATATGCAGATTGAGTAAATATTGGTTGTATGCCAAAACCGCTACCAGCATAGGTATTCAGTTCATTTTCAAAATAATCTGGAGTTACAAAGAACATATCTGAAATATTTTTTGTCAATTCTGGCATAATTTTTTCTTGAAGATTTTTGATTATTATATTCGCAAGTTTATTACCTTTATCGTTCCAATCTATTTTACTTAAATTATTTGGTACAGGAGCCAAAACATAAAATGTATCATTACCATTCTGTATCATAGACGGATCTGTAGCACCTGGTCTATGCAAATAAAGGCTTGGATCACTAACAAACACTTTCTTATTAAATATATCATTCAATAATTCATAGTGTCTTTTGCTAAAAATTATTGTGTGGTGTTTTACATCTTTGTATATCTTTGTTGTTGAAAAATATAAAACAAATAAACTCATAGAATGTTTTAAATTAAATCTATTAGATACTTTTTTTGGCTTAAAACCCAATAAATTGTTATATGTATATGTTGGATCTGAGTTACAAACAACAATATCACAATCAATTATGCCTTGTGATGTATCTATACCTACTACCTTATTATTTTTTAGAATTATTTTTTTTGCCTCGGTATTTTTCTTAATATTAACATCTTTTTTTATTAATAATTTCTCTAATCCATCAATAATTCTTCCAGTTCCTCCCTCAGCATAATATACTCCCCACTTCCATTCCAAATACTGTATTAATAAATAAATAGATGTTGTCGAGTATGGATTGCCTCCTACTAATAAAGGATGCATACTTAATGCTTCATTTAAGTTTTTATTGTTTAGATATTTATTTACTGTTTGATAAACCGAACGATCAAACCTAATTTTAATTAATGCTGGTAGATGCTTTAACATACTATATATGGATTCAAAAGGTTCGTCAGATAGTTCAATAAAACCTTTTTTAAAAATCTGTTTGCTATGTTTTAACAATTTTAGATATGCCTTAGCCTTATCATTACCATATTTTGCCTTAATTTCATGAACGGTAGAGATTAGCTTATCACCATAATCAATATAATCCCCACTATCAAAAAGGAAACGATACCATGGCTTCACAGGAAGAAGATTTACATAATCGCTAAGTTTTTCGCTATGCACAGAAAATAATTCATCAATTAGATATGGGGCTGTAATTACAGTTGGGCCAGCATCATATTTAAAATCATTGTGTACAAATGTACGTGCTCTCCCCCCTAAATCTTTGTGCTTTTCGATAAGGGTAACATCAAATTTTTTTGCTTTTAATTTCGATGCTATTGAGAGACCACCGAAACCAGAACCTACTACTACAATTTTTTTCATATAAATCCTGAGAATAAAAAAAGGCTCACTTTTTACAGCGAGCCTTTAATTATATAACGTTTTACTGCTTTAAGCAGATTCGTTAACAGCAGCTGCCCAAATAATCACACCAAATGCGATTTTGTTTACAAAGTCAGCTAAGTTGTAAACGATGTTAACAGTTGCTGGGTCTGTACCACCAGCTAGATATCCTAAGAAATATCCTAGAGGGTAAATAGCCCAACCTACAGTAACAATTAAACGCATTGCGCCAAACGCAGTTTGACACGCCGCACTTCCGCTTGCAGCATTTGCTTTACTTGCTTCACCAGCAAAGATTTCATACAGAATGTATAACCAACCAATCATTCCTATAATGAAACCAGTCATTGCTGACATCATTCCTGCTTCACCAGCGAATCCACCGATAAGCATTACTAAAGTACCGATTAACAATCTCCAGAAAATACCAGCAGATACAGCTGTAACAGCAGCTAGTATTAAGTAGAATTCAATCATTTGTAGAGGTACTGTTAATAACCAGTCAATGTATCTTAGTACAGTTGGAGAATCACCTGTAGCTACCCAAACTTCTCTCATGTAGAAGTAATGAACTGCAGCTATTAAAGTTACTAAGCCTACTACTGTTAATGATGTTTTCCATTTGGCACTAACTCTATCACGTTCAATAAGAAAGAATACAGTTGATGCAACCATTGCAATAGAAATTATCCAGAAAGTAACTCCGACCGTGTCATCAGGACTTAAACCACTACTGTGGCCACCTGCTAGCGCTATTGTTGGCAAGGAGATTACTACTAGAAGTGATGCAAAAAGTTTTTTGCTAAAATCTAATAATTTAATCATATCGTTTTTTCCTCGAGTTATTATAAATATATTTTTTTAACTACATTTGATATTCTATTCATTTCAGGTAAAAAATAAACCCTTAATTCTGGACAAAATTTGTGCATATATGAGTTTACAAGACATTGATTAAATTGATTTTTTTTTCTGATATTAAGGGAATTTATAATTAAAGTATAATGATAATCTAATATAGTGTAAATTTTGTGCAAATTTCATTGTATATACTTAACGCAATAAACTTAACCTTCATCATTTAAAACATTCGTGTATACTCACTTTTTCGAAAATTTTTGGCTTGGTAGCTCAGTTGGTAGAGCAGTGGACTGAAAATCCTCGTGTCGGCAGTTCAATTCTGCCCCAAGCCACCAATTTTTAAATTAAATCTATAGAATATTTTTTGAGAATTTCTATATCTATAACTTCTAAAGCAAGTTTGTTTGTACTTTTTGAAAGAATTGGCGGCGCAACATCATCTTCTAAGGCTTCAAGCCATCGCATCGCACAAACACACCATTTATCACCATCTTTTAAACCAGGAAAAGCTAGCTCGGGTCTTGGTGTAATTAAATCATTTCCTTTATTTCTGGAATACTCTAGAAACTCGTCTGTCACTATTGCGCAAACAGTGTGACTACCAATATCATCTTTTAAAGTTTCACAAGATCCATTTCTCAAGTAACCTGTCATTGTTTCTTTACTGCAAGTCTCAATTTCCTCACCAAATATATTTTTATTAAAGTTATCTGCCATATTTTCTTATTGTTAAAATTAATATTGATGTTGATAATAATATACTGATTGAAACAAATACAAAACCCGCTTCAATATTTACTAAACTTGTAACAATTCCTAGTCCTAGAGCTCCAGTTGCATAACCCGTATCGCGCCAAAATCTGTATATTCCTATTCCTGACGCTCGCCAAGTATCTTCGCAATTATCGTTAACTGCTGAACTTATTGAGGGATACAAAAGAGCCATACCTAATCCCAAAAAGAAACTACAAATTAACCACCAACTTACATCTAGACTCAATAAGCAAACTGGTAAAAATATTGCACAAATTAGCATTCCAGAAATAATTAATAAATTTCTTCCAACAAAATCGGAGTAGAGACCTGAAAAAATTTGAAGAACACCCCAAGTGAATGCATATGTACCAACTATCAAACTAATATCAATTAATGTGACCCCATTATTAAATAAATAAACTGGGAAAAAGATCCATATACATGTGTCAACAAATTTTTCGACATGTCCTGCTTGAGAATATGCAAATAGTTTTTTATTCTTCCAAGACACATAATAAAACATATTTTCTGGGTTTTCTGTTTTAAAGTTATTTGCATATTTTTTTGTATCCTCAACTAGGAAGAAACAATATAAGAGGGCAATTAAAATAAAGATTGCAGAAAATAAAAATAAAGCAACTTTCACTGAAAAAAGAGAGGTCATATAACTAACTAATATTCCTCCTATAGCAACTCCAAAATAACCTGAGAATTCATTAAGTCCAACAGCAAAACCTCTCCTTTCACTTTTCGTAATGTCAACACTTGATATTTGCGTCACTGACCATGTAAGACCCTGGTTAATTCCAATGAGAAAAGTAGCTAAAATAATGTAATACCAGTTATCTGCAAAATAAATTATTAAAGGTACTGGAATTGCGATAGCCCAACCTAGCATAAGAACATATTTCCTATCATGTTTATCTGCCATTGTGCCTGCATAATAGTTAGCGATGCCTTTTACTAAACCGAACGCAATAATAAATGTGGAAAGGAATATAAAAGAATCTTTTGGGACATTAAAAATACTTTCAGATAAAGCTGGTATTGCTGTTCTGAATAACCCGAGTAAGATTCCTACAAACATCACCTGAAGTAATAAGTTAACCAGCAGGGAGTATTTTTTTTCTGTTATCATACTAAGAAAAATATAAATTATTTTTTAATAGATTAGATGAAATGGAACTCAATAGAAACGTTTTTTTTAGATTTAGACGGGACGCTATTAGACCTCGCTTTTGATAACTTTTTTTGGCATGAACACCTTCCATACGTATATGCTAATAGTAAAGATATAGAGTTTAAGAAAGCGAAAGAAGATTTCGAAAAAATGTATAAAAACAAAGAAAATTCAATACAATGGTATTCCTTGAGCTATTGGAGTAAAATTTTAGAAATAGATCTTTGCTCAGAATTGCTAAAAGTAAAAAAAAAATAAGAACTTTAAATAATTCAGAAAAATTCTTACAAATACTTAAAGAGCGTAAAGTCAGAATTTATCTTTTGACTAATTGTCCTAGATATATGCTTCATGTAAAATTAAATCAAGTCAGATTTTGGAAATTTTTTGATGAAATTATATCATCAGAAGATTTTGGTTATCCGAAGGAAACTGATGAATTTTGGAATTTACTTCAAAAGAAATTTAAATATAAAAAAACCTCAACTGTATTTATTGACGACAGTAAAAACGTTTTAGATTTTTCAGTTAAAAGTGGCTTAAATAATGTCTTCTTAGTAAGTAACCCAGACTCTAATAAAGAAAAACAAAAAACAGATGGTTATAAATCGATAGATTCTCTAGTAGATTTTTCAAAATTAATTATTTAAGTAGCTTTTTCACAATTTTTTACAAGTTTCATTAGAAATCTTTTTAATTTTTTCCAATCATTTTCGGTCACTATAAATCCAACACATTTTCTCGAACCACATTTGCAGACATGATCTCGAAAGTCGTCCGGATCAAACGAAAAACCATAATCGTATGTTAATTCATCACCTTTTTTTATATCTTTAAAAGACCTAATCCAAATCTTATCATCAACAATGTCCGTGTCACAATTTGGATTGCAAGAATGGTTCATTAATCTAGCTTTATTGTAACTAACATTTCCATTGATATCGTATTTATCATTAAGGGTAAAAATATAAACCTGCCCTTCTTCTCTATTTTTTTGAGCTTTCTTTAATTGTATTTCTGCGATTCTGTCAGACTGGGCTTTTGTTATTTTTTCTCCAACATACTCAATTATGTTTGTTCCCGCTCTGATATTGCATTTTGCAAATAAACCTTTGCCATGCAGTTTTGAATTTTTTACAGTATATAGTTGTTTCATGGTATCAATTTTCTCTCGAGGCGTTCCAAGCAAAGGTAACATCTAATTCAGATCGAACTTTACACAAACCTTCTAAACCTTCATCTAAAATAATTTTCAAAGGTGTTTCATTTGAGAATCGTCTGTGCTGAGTTCTTAACCATTTTTCAGCCATGTTCTTATTTCTTGGAAATGTTGTTCTGAGAGCATCAGAAATACCCACGATATGGCTTAATCTTTTTATTATTAAATCATCCTTTGGAAAAGCTTTTAATGTTCTGTATTTATCTAGTTGTCTTTTTCTAGTCTGACTGGATAATCCAAGCACATTTACTGTCTCTTCTGTGGAGAGATTCCAACTATCCAAGACGTTCATAACGGTCTTAGTAATATAAAGAAACTCTTCGTCTGTATAATTATTCATATGCAACCAAGAAAATTTATTGTACTGTATATGTTAACTTAATTTTTGGCAATAGAATAATACAATGTCGAATTGACTTTTATGGTAAAAGATATAACGTGTTATTTTAAAGGTGAAAGTTTTGATTAAATTCTTAAAAAATATATTTTCTAGAAAGAAAGAGGTTGAAGATAGTGATATTGATGATAACCTTGCTTGCGCCATTCTTTTAGTAGAGGTAAGTTACTCTGATTTTGATATTGATAAGCTAGAAATTGAGTCAATAAAAAATTTACTTGAGAAAAATTTTGATCTTTCTAATGAGAAGTCGGATTGGTTAGTTGATAAAGCCTTAAACCTCCATAAAGATACAAATTGTTTAAGAAAATATATAAGATTAATTAACGAAAAATATTCAAATGACCAGAAGAAAAATTTTATAACTATGGCATGGGAAATTGCTAGAGCTGATAATACTGTCGATAAGCATGAAGAACACAGGATTAGGAAGCTTTCAGAATTACTTTATGTAGATCATAAGGATTTCATAAAGTCTAAAATATCAACTCAATAATTATTTCTTACAGAATCTATATAATGCAATTTCTCCAAATAAATTTGGAAATAAACTCAAAAGTTTATTGGATTCATAATTACTGTTAAGAACCATTTTTTCAATAATAGTAATATTAAGATCATCGCATAACTTTTCAAAGTCCTTAAAAGTACACAAATGAATATTTGGGGTATCGAACCAATTATTTGGTAATGAATCAGACATAGGCATTTTACCCAAAAGACCGAGTTGTAATCGATTCTTCCAAAAACCCATATTTGGGAAAGTTACAATTCCTTCTTTGGCGACCCTAAGCATTTCGATTATGATCTTGTCAGGATTTTTATTTTCCTGTAGAGCCTGTGTCATTACCGCATAATCAAAAAAATTCTTATCGAAATATTTCTCTAACCCTGAATTAAAATCAGCTTGAATTACACTAATATTTTTACTTATAGACTCTTGTACTTTTTTGATATCTTTTTCGAAACCATACCCTTTTACATTTTTGTTTTTTCGAAGAAAGTTAAGTAGAGTTGAATCACCGCACCCTAGATCAAGCACTGTAGAGTCTTTTTCTATCCATCCTGATATAAATTTAAAGTCTTTTCTATCCATAATTTTTTAACCCTTCCAAATTATCCATAAAATTACTTAATACATTTAGGTAATCAGGTATTGGCATTAAGAATGCATCGTGCCCTTGGTTCGCTTCTATTTCAGCATACGAAACATTCTTCTTTGCTTTTACGAGTGACTTAACAATCTCATGAGATTTAGATGAAGAAAACCTCCAATCACTTGTGAAGGAAACAACTAAAAATCTTGCGTCAGTTTTTTCAAAAGCTAACGATAAATCACCTTCATACTCATTTGCAGGATCAAAATAATCTAATGCTTTTGTCATGAGAAGATACGTATTTGCATCAAATCTTTCTACAAATGCTTGTGCTTGATATCTGAGGTAACTCTCTACTTGAAAATCAACATCATAACCAAAGTGTAACTTTCCTTCTCTTAAATCCCTTCCGAACTTTTGTCTCATTGAGTCATCTGAAAGATACGTTATATGCCCTAACATTCTTGCAATACTCAAGCCTCTTTTTGGAATGACCCCAAAATCATTATATCGACCATCATGAAAATCTGGATCTGTAATTATTGCTTGCCTTGCGACTTCGTTAAAAGCAATATTCTGTGCGGACAACTTGGCTGCTGCAGCCACAATAATAGAATTTTTTATTTTTTTTGGATAACTAATTGCCCATTGAAGCGCTTGCATTCCACCCAAGCTTCCTCCTACAACACAAGCCCAGTAATCTATCTCTAAATAATCTGCTAACATTTTTTGACTGTTTACCCAATCTTTAACAGTAACGATAGGAAAATCCGGGCCATATTCTTTGCCAGTTTTTTCATTTTGTGAATTAGGGCCACTTGAGCCTCGACACCCGCCTAGGTTATTAAGTGAAACAACAAAAAATTTATTTGTATCAAAAGGTTTACCTGGTCCTATGCATGAGTCCCACCAACCAGGCTTTTTATCGTCTTTACTATGATAGCCTGCAGCATGGTGATCACCTGACAATGCATGACATATTAGTATCGCATTATTTTTTTCAGGATTTAGCTCACCATAAGTTTCATAAATAAGTTTGAAACCATCAAGAACTTTTCCACAATCTAATTTTAGAGTTTCTTTGATATCTACTGTCTTTGGCTTAATAATACCAACTGAAGAGATTTCTTTTTTTTTATCCATAATTTTATCCATAATTTCAATTTGAAATCATGAAAAAAAATTAAGGGAATTTACTTTGCTTTCTAATTCTCGCTTTAGCTGTATTTTCCCACCCGCAAGCTGATTTCAAATCGGTGTAATGTAAATATACTTTAAATTTAAATAATATACAAATTAGGCTTAAAAACACTAAATTAAGATATTCACTAGACTTTGAATAAAATATATTATTATCAAAGCAATTATGACTGAAAAATCTATTACACCAACTGTTGTAGGTATAAATCTTCTGATAAAGAATAATATGGGGTTAGATATCTGATAAATAATATCAAGTACCGGGTTTCTATTAGATACTGGTGACTGAACGAACCAACTTGATATAGCAAGGATGATGAAAATTATTGTTAAAGCGTTAAAAATACTAAAAATTGCACTTTTTAGAGAATAGATTAAAACTTTTTCTAAAATTATATCACTGCCTAAAATCGTTCCTTGAATATAATAACTTGATATGTGGCATAGACAAATAACTATAAAACTTGATATTTCAAATTTACCTAAGTTTGGTATAAAAAATAATACAGATTTTATTGGTCTTGTTATTTTTATAATAGTTTGAGTAATTGGATTATAGGCACTCGCATTACATAATGCCAAAAGTATTCGCAAAGTAAAAATTAAAACCAAGAAAGATAGAATTATATCCGCTGTAAAAAAACCTAATTCTGAAAATGAGTTTGACATTAATAATACCTATTTTGAAATATCTTTAGATCTCTTCATAGCAACTTCTAATGCCTCTGCTATGATTTCTTTAAAATTTTTATCTTCTAATAACTTAATTGCCGCTTCTGTTGTGCCACCTTTTGATGAAATACTTTGTCTTAAATTTTTGACATCTTTTGTAACAAATAACATTTTAGATGTGCTATTAAGAAGATGAATTAGTAACATTGATTTATCTTCATTTGATATGTTTTTAAATTTACCACAATCTAATAGAGCTTCATAAAAATATATCAAATATGCTGGGCCACTTCCAAACAAGGCTGTAAAGTCATGCATTTCATTCTCATCAATTTTTCTGACATGACCAATGCCACGAAAAATTTCTTCTACAATACCTTTTCTCTCAGAACGCGATTCATCTTCCATGCAAATTCCTGTAATGCTTTCATTATAGACTGCGCAAAGATTTGGCATAGCTCTTATAACTGAAGAATTATTACGAAGAAACTTCTTAATCGTCCCAACTGTCACTCCAGCAGCAACAGATATTACTGTCTGATCATCCTGAAAAATATTTTTATTTTCATTAATAGCTGTTTCGATGTCTTGTGGTTTAACACATAAAAATATAATTTCAAAAGAATCATTAACTTGAGTGCCTGACTCTAAGAATTTACATTTTTCGAGATTGAAATCACTATTTTTTTTATTGTGAAATATGTATATTTCGTCTGAAGGATTAAATTTTTTTGAAGATAATATACCGCCTATTAAAGCGCTGGACATATTTCCATAACCTATAAATGCTAATCTCATTTCTCTCTTTGACCAAATATTGCTGTTCCAATTCTTATACAAGTTGAGCCTGCCTCGATGGCAGCACTATAATCTGAACTCATTCCTATAGATAGGGTATCTAAATTATAGCCTTTATTTACTAGCTCATCATAAATTTTTTTAATTCGTAAAAAAGTTTTATATTGAAGTTCATGAGTTTTTTGAGGTCTTGGTATTGCCATTAAACCTCTCAAATTAATCATATCAAATTTTCTTGATTCTAATAAAAAATCCTCAATCTCACTTATATTGAGTCCCGATTTAGAATCCTCTTGGTCTATATTAACTTGGATACAAATATTTATTTTCTTATTCAAATCTCTTCTGTGCTGATTAATTTTCTCTAAAGTTTTTAATTTGTCTATACTGTGTACCCAATCAAAATTATGAGAAATTTGTTTTGCTTTATTGCTTTGGACGCTGCCGATAAAGTGCCAATTTATATTGAAATCTCGTAATTTCTCTATTTTTTCAATAGATTCTTGTAAATAATTTTCTCCAAAATCACTTTGACCTGCGCTATAAGCTTTTTTTATTTTTTCAACACTATGAGTTTTACTGACCGCGATGAGCATAACACTATTTTTTTCTCTACAAAATAAAGACTCAGACTCTTCGATATCTTTTTTTACTTGTAATATATTTTTCTCTATGTCTGCCATGCAAAATTTTAAGTGTGGGATCTATAAAAATTTTATTTTTTTTGATAAACAATTTTACCCTTTCGAATAGTTGATACAACCTTTGTACTAAATTTCTTTCCTAAAAAAGGATTATTTTGACCTAAACTCAAATTGTTATCTGTATCAAAAACCCATTCTTCTCTTTTAAAGATGCAGAGATCTGCGCTAGCATTTTTTTTCAAAATTCTATTTTCTATATTTAGAATTTTTGAAGGGATTGAAGAAACTTTCTCAATTGCTTTATGAATATCTATAATCCCGTCATCAACTAATTCCATCAATAAAGGTAATAGAACTTCTATTGATGAAATGCCAGGTAAAGTACTAGAGAATGGGACTTGTCTTGCATCAGCATTATGCGGTTGATGATCAGAACAAATCGCTGAAATATTTTCAGTGGAAATTGCTTTTCTTAGTGAAATTAAATCTTCATTTGTTCGAAAAGGAGGAATTACATGGTAATCGCTATTAAAATTATTTATTACATTCTCATCAAAAAATAGTTGATGTATTGCTACATCAGAGGTTACTTCAATTCCTTGTGACCTTGCATTTTCAATAAGCATAAGGGATTCTGCGCAAGATATTCTGCATAGATGCAATTTTACCCCAGTTAATTTACTCAAAGATATAGCCTCAGCGACTGCTACTGATTCTGCAGCAGAAGGGATACCAGGGAGTCCAAGTTTATTTGATAGTTTTCCTTCATGAACACAGCCCCCATTTGAAAGATGATGATTTTGCGGTTGGTAAAAAATTGTTATGTCTAGGCCAGATGCGTATTCCATGATTCTTCTTAGAACGAGAGAGTTTTTTATAGGGTTAAAGCAATTTGTAAATGCTATTGCACCCGCGTGCTTTAACTCTGACATCGAGCTCAGTCTTTCACCATCTAAGTTTTTAGTAAGTCCTGCTAAGATTTTGACATCACACAAATCTACATTTTTAAAGATCTCTTGAACAAGTTTTATTTGTGCTGGAGTATCAATTATTGGTTGTGTATCTGGCATATAACATACGGTTGTAATACCTGACGCTACTGCAGCTTTAGATTCGCTAGAAATTGTTGCATCTTTTTCAAGTCCAGGTTCCCTAAACCTTACTGAAAGATCAATTAATCCAGGGCATACAAAACAGTTATCTGCGTCAATAATTATTGGGGAACTTAGCTTCGTATTATCCTCGTCAATTCCACAAATTTTTCCATCTTTTATATATATGTCATGAACACCAGATATTTCTTCATTAGGATTTATGATATTTGCAGATTTTATGATCATATCACTCATTTATTTATCTCTCTGGGGCTGCATTGATAATGATAAAATAGCCATCCTTACTGCGATTCCATTAGAGACCTGCTGTAAAATCACAGAACGTTCGCCATCAGCTACTTCTGAGCTAATCTCAATCCCCCTATTTACAGGACCAGGATGCATTACAATGCCATTTTTAGCTAAAAGATCTGTTCTTTTTGGATTGAATCCATATAAATTATAATACTCGTGCTCATCGGGAATGAAACTTGAATCCATGCGTTCATTTTGAAGTCGAAGCATTATAACAACATTACAATTTTTTATTCCCTCATCCATATCAACATAAGACTTAACACCCATGTGCTCTATTCCATTAGGAAGCAAGGTTTTTGGGCCAATTACTCTGATATCAGGCACTTCAACGATTCTCAAAGCGTGCATAAGTGACCGAGCAACGCGAGAGTGTAAAATATCTCCAACTATGGCAACTTTTATTTTTTTAAAATCAGGAAAGTATTTACGGATAGTAAAAATGTCTAGCATAGCTTGTGTAGGATGAGCATGTCTTCCATCTCCCGCATTTATAACACTTATATTCGGTGAAACATTTTTTGAAATAAATTCTGCTGCTCCTGAAAGAGGGTGTCTCACAATAAACATATCGCAATGCATGGCTTCAAGATTTCTTAATGTATCTAAAAGAGTTTCGCCTTTTTTTGTAGCACTAAAATCTACATTTATATTTAAAAAATCCGCAGAAAGTCTTTTTGCAGCTAATTCAAAAGTTGTTCTCGTTCTTGTGCTTGCCTCAAAAAATAAATTAACGATAGTTTTCCCTCTTAAAAGAGGAACTTTTTTTACAGGTTGCCCTGAAACACCAGCAAAAGACTCTGCCAAGTCTAAAATATCAAGTATTAGTGGTTTTGATAAATATTCGATATCTAAAAAATGACTAAGACGTTTTTGGGAGACAATATCAGACTTGTTGTCTTTTTCTTCTTCTGTATCAAAATTATTTATTTCACTCACAATAAATCCTCTTATTTATCAATTATCTCAAGTACTAACGGATCTGGGCCGTTTAATTTAATATTCTTATCATTTCCTAGCTCTAGCTTCTCGCCAACAATGTCTGCTGATATTGGTAATTCTTTGCCATTGCGCTCAACTAAGACAACCAGTGTTACTGATAAAGGTCTACCAAAATCAAAAATTTCATTTATCGCAGCGCGGGTGGTTCTTCCTGTGAATAAAACATCATCAACTAAAATAATATGTTTATCATCTATAGAAACTGGCATTTCTGTCGGCTCAACCTTGGGATTTACTCCAGCTCTGCTAAAATCATCTCTGTAAAAGTTTATGTTTAATGAAGCTGATTTGCCTTCATATCCCATTTTTTTTTGCAGCCATTCAGCAATCCAAGCTCCACCGGTATGCACACCAATGATAATAGGATCAGATATTTTATTTTTTAAAAGGTGGTCCCTAAGAGAATTCTCAATTTTTTGAAGAAGTTCCTGTGTCTGCTCTTTTGAATATTTCATTTTCAAAATAGGATTGTAATATTATTGCTGCAGCAATTCTATCTATTTCTTCTTTATTTACCTTTTTTTTTCTCCCAGCCTGCATTTGCTTTAAAAGTTCGGATTTCGCGTAATTAGATGAATAATCCTCATCAAAAAATATAATGTCTGTGCCGTCGAATTTTTTTTTCAGTTTATTACCGAAATTCTTAATTTGTTTATTAATGGATTGCTCTGCAAAAATTCGTGGTAAACCTATAACAATATGATTTATTTCCCACTCCTTCACTAAGTTATAAATTTTTTCACAACTTGTTTCCATATTTTTATTCAAAATTGTATCTAATGGAGAAGCAATTAAATTTTCAGAGTCACCAATAGCTAGACCAATTCTTTTTTCTCCAAAGTCTATGGCCATAAATCTATCAAATTTCACTGAAGTTGCTCCCAAAAAATTTTTCCAACATCTATGTCGTGAATTTTATTTATCTCTGCAATGCATGTTGGAGAAGTTATATTTATCTCGGTAATTTTTTCACCAATCATATCAACACCAGCAAAAAAGATATTATTTGATGAAAGATAATTCCCAACCTCTCCGCATATTTTTTTTTCATTTGAATTAAGTGTGTACTTTTCAATGTACCCTCCAGAAGCAATATTTGATCTATGGTCATTCTCAGAGGATTTTCTAATAATTGAATGCTCTATCACATTGCCATTTATAATAATTATTCTTTTGTCACCCTCTGCTACTTCTTCTAAAAACTTCTGAGCCATAATATAGTTTCTACCCATATCTGTCATATCTTCAAATATTACATTAAAGTTTTTATCGAGATCTTCTATGTAATAAATAGATCTTCCGCCCATTAAGTTCAAAGGTTTTAAGATAATTTTTTGATGTTTCTTTTTAAAGTTTTCTATATCTTTTTTATTTGATGTAACAATAGTATCCGGTATGTATTTTGGAAAGTTTAATGTTATGAGTTTTTCATTAAAATTTCTTAACGCAAAACCAGAATTAATTACTTTCGTTTTGTTTTCTTTTACTAAATCCAAAATAAAACTTTTATAAATATAATTATTATCAACAGGTGGATCTTCTCTCATCAAAACAAAATCAAAATTAGATATTCCCTCTTTTAAAGGACTTGATAACTTATAAAAATTTTCTGAATCATCGTAAATATCCAATTTAGCAATTTCGCCAACAGCTTCAAAAGACTTAATAGCAAGTGAGTTAGGAATTAAATAATATAGCTCATAATTTAATTTTGCTGCAGAAAGCATCAACTGATAGGTTGTGTCTTTTTGAATGTTTATAGACTCAATTGGGTCCATAATTACAAGAATTTTCTTATTCATTACAAGCCATTATAAATTATTTTTACAAATGAAAACGCTGAAATTGCAGCAGTTTCTACTCTAAGAATATTATCACCTAAGCTTGCTGAAGAAAAATTTGATTGCTCAGCAAGCGAGTATTCTTGTTCAGTAAAATCTCCCTCAGGACCGATTAATAAAGAACAAGATGTTTGATTGGCTTTAAAAATTTTTGGTAACATTATATTCGCTTTTGTATTTAAAATAATTTTTTGTTCGGTTTTACAATTCTGAATATACTCATCAAAAGAAATAATTCTTTTAATTTCTGGAAGATAGCTTCTCTCTGATTGCTCACACGCGCTTATAGAAATATTTTTCCAATGAGTTATTTTTTTTTCTGAATCGATTTTTCTTCCAGAAAAGATTGAGTTCTTCGAGATTAGAGGTTGAATTGATTGAATACCAAGTTCTGTAAGTTTCTGAATAATTAAATCAGAGCACGGGTTCTTACACAAACTAAATGCTATCTCAATTGGGAGATTTTGTTGCTCTTCATAAATTTCCTTTTCAATATTAATATCGAAATGCTTACTAGAAATTTTGTTGACGAATCCATAATAATTATATCCAGAATTATTGAATAAAATAATCTTTTGTTGTTCTTTGATTCTTAAAACTTTTAAAAGATAATGATGTTTTGATTTTTCTAAAGAAAGAGAGGAACCAACATGAATCGGCTCCTCAATATATAATCTAATGTCACGCACTTTTTAAATCGACTAATACCTATAAGTATCGCTTTTGTATGGGCCTTTTTGCTCTACACTTATATAATCAGCTTGCTTACTAGACAATTTTGTAAGCTTAGCACCTACTTTTTCTAAATGTAGCCTTGCGACCTCTTCATCTAAAAATTTTGGGAGCACATATACTTCTTTTGAATATTTTTTTGAATTTTTCCAAAGTTCAATTTGCGCCAAAACCTGATTCGTGAAAGAGGCAGACATAACGTAACTTGGATGTCCTGTAGCACACCCAAGATTTATTAACCTTCCCTCTGCTAACAAAATAATTTTCTTTCCATCTGGAAATTCTATATGGTCAACTTGTGGCTTAATATTGTCCCATTTACATTTTTTAAGTGACTCAACATCAATCTCATTATCAAAGTGTCCAATGTTGCAAACGATTGCCTCATCTTTCATTTTTTCCATATGATCATATGTAATTACTGAAACATTCCCCGTTGCAGTGACAAAAATATCAACATCTGATACTACAGACTCGACAGTTACTACTTTAAAACCTTCCATAGCTGCTTGTAATGCACATATAGGGTCGACTTCTGTAACCCACACAATAGCTCCAGCATTTCTGAGTGATTGTGCTGAACCTTTACCTACATCACCAAATCCACAAACAAGTGCAGTTTTACCTGAAATCATAACATCTGTTGCTCTTTTAATTCCATCGACAAGTGATTCTCTACAACCATATAAGTTATCAAATTTTGATTTAGTTACTGAATCGTTAACATTAAAGGCAGGGACCTGAAGTTCGCCTTTTTTAACCATTTCATGCAATCGAAGAACACCAGTGGTTGTTTCTTCAGAAAGACCTTTAACATTGTCTAGTAATTCAGGATATTTCTCATGCATTATCGCAGTTAAATCTCCACCATCGTCGAGGATCATATTTGGCTTCCACGAGGGATCTCCAATTATTGTTTGATCGATACACCAAACATATTCATCTTCTGTTTCACCTTTCCAAGCAAAAACTGGGATACCTTTCTCAGCTATCGCTGCAGCTGCATGATCTTGAGTTGAGTAAATGTTGCAGGATGACCATCTAACACTAGCTCCTAAACTCACAAGAGTGTCAATTAATACGGCCGTCTGGATAGTCATATGTAAACAGCCAACAATGTTAGCTCCTTGTAAAGGTTTTTCCTGTCCATACTTTTCTCTTAATGCCATTAAGCCCGGCATTTCGGTCTCAGCAATCCTCATTTCTTTATGACCCCAGTCTGCAAGAGAAATGTCTGCTACTTTATAGTCTGGGCCAATTTTTTCTACAACCTTGCTCATTATTAGACTCCATTAAATTAAACTTTTTATGTTTTCTACTTTATCGGTTCTCTCCCAAGGGAGACCTAGATCTTGCCTACCAAAATGACCATATGAAGCAGTTGGCGTAAAGATAGGGTTCAATAAATCTAGCATATTGATTATACCCCATGGACGCAAGTCAAAAACATCATTTATTATTTGTACAATTTTTTCCTCTTTTACTTTGGAAGTTCCAAATGTATCAATGCTTATAGATGTAGGTTTTGCAACCCCAATAGCATAAGATATTTGTAATTCACATTTACTCGCTAAGCCACTTGCAACAATATTTTTTGCCACATAACGTGCAGCATATGCCGCTGATCTGTCTACTTTGCTTGGATCTTTACCAGAAAAAGCCCCGCCTCCGTGTCTAGCCATACCACCATATGTATCAACAATGATTTTTCGTCCTGTCAATCCACAGTCTCCAACTGGTCCGCCAATTTCAAAAGAACCTGTTGGATTGACATGAAGAATGGTATTTTTTGATAGATAGTTTTTCGGCAAGACATTCTTAATTACTTTATCTATTACATACTCTTTTATTTCTTTTTGACTAATCTCTGGCGAATGTTGAGTTGAGATAACTATAGTGTCTATTGAGTGTACCTTATCCTTATCATACTTAAATGTTACTTGGCTTTTTGCGTCAGGTCGTAACCAACTAACATCTTTTGCTTTTCTCAATTCTGCTAATTTTTGAACCAATCTATGAGAG
>CEPT01162491.1_pt1 | contig 18166 bp, 17 predicted proteins | sample 356221 | NCBI WGS metagenome assembly CEPT01 (sample SAMEA2620081, study PRJEB7988) | marine metagenome | isolation source: saline water (ENVO:00002010), including | reverse complement strand
ATTATCGGAGATGAAAACTATTCGATTAACCAAGTCTCAAGCATTGATAGTGCATCAAAAGAAAATCTAGTTTTTATATCCGATAAAAAATTTCTTAAAAATTTAGAAAAAACAAATTCAAAAGTAGTTATAACAACAAAAGAATTTTCAAAATTTTGTAAAGATAATGTGATTATTCATAATAATCCATATCTTTTATTTGTAAAAATTTCTCACCTTATCAATTCAAATAAAGTTTTTGATTATGGAATACATGAATCGGTTGTAAGCAAAACACCTAATTTAAAAAAAAAAATATCAATAAATCCAAATGTTGTAATTGGAAAAAATGTTTTAATTGATGAAAAAACAGTCATTGGAGCAAATTGTTATATCGGTGATGAAGTTCATATTGGCAAAAATGTTTTTTTACATTCTAATGTTACAATTTATGACAATGTAAAAATCGGTAATAACGTCATCATTCATTCTGGAACTGTTATAGGCTCTGATGGTTTTGGGTATCTTAATGAATCCTCAAAATGGGTTAAAATCCCTCAAATAGGCGGTGTTGATATTGGGAATGATGTTGAAATTGGCTCCAACACTTCAATAGACAGAGGTGCTTTGGATAATACTGTTATAGGAAATGGAGTAAAAATAGACAATCAAATTCAAATTGCACATAATGTTCAAATTGGCGAAAATACAGCTATTGCTGGATGTGTAGGCATTGCAGGTAGTGCAAAAATTGGAAAAAATTGCACAATTGGCGGCGGAGCTGGTATTCAAGGTCACATCGAAATATGTGATAATGTGCAAATTACGGGAATGACAAAAGTTTCATGCAATATTAATAAAGCCGGAGTTTATTCATCTGGCACACCATTAATGCCTAACAAATTATGGCTAAAGAGCGCTGCTAGGTTTAAGCATTTAAACGAGTTATTCATAAAACATAAAAAAACGGAGTAACACATTGGAAAAAAAAGGTGATATTTTAGAGATAATGAATCTCTTGCCGCATAGATATCCATTTCTATTAGTCGATAAAATTAATGAATTTCAAGAGGGTAAATCAATAATTTGCCAAAAAAATGTAAGTTTTAACGAACCATTTTTTAACGGACATTTCCCTGGTTATCCTGTTATGCCAGGCGTCCTTATTTTAGAAGCCTTAGCCCAAGCTTCCGGACTTTTAGTTTTTAAGACTCCAAAGTTGTGTCCACCGAATGAAAGTCTTTATTTATTTGTTGGGATTGATAAGGCTAGGTTTAAAAGACAGGTGATCCCAGGTGATCAAATAATACTCGAAGTCATCATGACCAAAAATAAACAAGGTTTTGCAATTTTTTCCGCAACTGCAACAGTTGATAGTGAAGTTGCTGCATCTGCAGAACTAATGTGTGGTTTTAAAGAATTACCAAAAAAATTATAGGAACTAATTTTGTCAAAAATTCATCCAACAGCAATAATTGATAAGTCTTGTGAAATTGATACATCAGTTGAGATTGGAGCTTACTCTGTCATTGGAAAGAATGTTTCTATTCAAAAGGGAACTATAATTGGGCCTCATGTTGTAATTTCAAGCAATTGCGAAATTGGTGAAAATAATAAAATTTATCAATTTGCATCCTTAGCTGAGATTCCTCAAGACAAAAAATACCAAGGTGAAGATTGTAAACTTACTATTGGCTCTGGAAACACAATAAGAGAATACTGCACGATTAATCGAGGAACAAAAGCTGGTGGAAATTCAATAACACAAGTTGGAAATAATAATTGGATTATGGCTTATGTACATATTGCGCATGATTGTGTTGTTGGTGATGATAATGTTATGTCAAATGCAACATCTTTAGCAGGACATGTGGAAATGGGGAATAATATTGTACTTGCTGGCTACGTATTAGTGCATCAATTCTGTAGAATTGGAAATTACTCTTTTGCTGGAATGGGAGCAGCTCTAAATCAGGATTTACCTCCTTACTTATTAGCAACTGGAAGCTTCGCTAAAACTCATGGATTGAATAGAGAGGGCTTAAGAAGAAATAACTTTAATCAAAGTACAATAAATGCACTTCATAAAGCATATAAACTAATTTTTCGATCAAGTAATAATCCAACAAATACCAAAGAGCTTGAAGCTCTTAGTAAGGATTATAAAGAAGTCTCAAAATTATTAAATTTTATCGAGAAAAGCGAACGAGGCGTTATACAATCGTCAAAACAAGATGATTAACTACAACATTTTATTAATTAATTCGTAAATTGAGATTTTAGAAGGTTCGTCTTTTAATTTTTTTTCAATAGTAAGAAAATTTTCCAACATGTTTTTTTTATAAGCTTCGTCCTCTGTTAATTTGTTAATTTCTTTTGATAAATTTATTTCATTAGCATCTTTTTGAATAAATTCCTTTACTATTTTTTTTCCTATAATTATGTTAACCAATGAAATAGAATTAATTTTTATGAGAATTTTTGCCATAAAGAATGTCAGAAATGAGATTTTGTAAAATACACACATTGGAACTTTCATTAATGCAATCTGAAGAGTAATAGTACCTGAGGCTGCAACAGCTAGTTTACACAAATCAATTGTTTCATAAATATCATTATTTTCAATAATCTCTATATTTTTATGTTTTCCAAAGTAATTTTCATAAATAGAATTATCGATATTATGTGATTTTGATATTAAAAATTTTTCATTAGGTTTTATTTCAAGAATTTTTTGTATAGTTTTTTTAATGATAGGAGCATGTTTTTTTATTTCACCCAATCTGCTTCCCGGAAAGAATCCAATATAAGAACCGCTCCTATAATTATTTCCCTTAAAGTTATCTTTCTTATAAGATTCGTTTTCAATTAATGGATGACCAACATACTCTACCTTAACATCATATTTTTTATAATAACTTTTTTCAAATGGAAATATCACAGCCATAGTATCAATATAATTTTTTATTTTTTTTATTCTATTCTCTCTCCATGCCCAAACTTGTGGACTAATATAAAATAGCACTTTAATTCCTTTTGACTTAGCATATTTTGCAATTTTAAAGTTAAACTCTTGATAGTCTATTAAGATCAGCAAATCAGGTTTTATTTCATCTACAGATTTTTTAATTTTTATTAATGCATTTAAGAGTTTTGGGTAAATTCTAAGAATTTCAAAAAAACCAACTACGGATAGTTTTGAAGAATCAATAATGATTTTTGCGTTAGTCATTTGCATTTTACTTGAACCCATTGCATAAAAATCATAATTTTGATTTTTTGATAGCTTCTGAATTATATTTGCACCATACATGTCCCCAGATTCCTCACCTGCAATAATTAGTATTTTTTTTGAAATACTCATCTTATTTTTTTTATCGCGTTACAGACTATTAAAACGTCATTCTCTGATAGATGTGGGAACATAGGAAGAGAGAGACATAATTTTGTAAGCTTATTAGATTTTGGAAAACGATTTTTTTCTGTATAAATATCTTTGTATGCTTTTTGCTTTTCAAGAGATATTGGGTAATAGATAGCGCTTCCAATATTTTTCTTTTCCAACCCCGTTTTGATTTTATCTCTATCTGGAGAACAAATGGTATATTGATGAAAAACATGATGGCTATTCTTTGGTCTTTTAGGAATAGTTATATTCTTAAGATCTGATAGAGCCTCATCGTATAAATTAGCAATCTTAACTCTCATTAGGTTAAATTGGTCAACATATTTTAACTTAATGTTTAAAATAGCAGCTTGAATCTCATCTAATCGACTATTATAACCAATAATATCATGATGGTATCTTTTCGATACGCCATGATTTTTCAATTTTTTTATATCTTGGCATATCTCTTCTGAGTTAGTTGTAATTAAACCTCCATCGCCGTAACAGCCCAAGTTTTTTGTCGGATAAAAACTGAAACAACCTATATCCCCAATACTTCCAACTCTTTGACAATTTATTCCTGATCCAAAACTTTGAGCACAATCTTCAATTATTTTAATATCTTTATTACCAATTTCTTGTTTCAAACCTCTAATATCGAATGGGTTCCCAAATAAATGTACTGGGATTATAGCTTTTGTTTTTTTATTAATTTTTTTTAAAATTTCTTTCTTACTTATATTGTAGGTTTCAAGATCGATATCTGCAAAAACTGGTTTTGCTCCAACATACATTATAGCTTCAAGTGTTGAAATGAAAGTAAATGGTGTTGTAATAACTTCATCCCCTTTTCCAATATTCATAGACCTTAAAGCGAAATGGAGGGCATCAGTTCCAGAATTGCAAGAAATTGCATATTTCACACCAATATATTTGGCTATATTTTTTTCTAGGGAGTTAACATTATTTCCCCCAATAAAATTTGTTTTTGAAAAAACATCTTTAAGTTCTTGTTGAATCTCCTCTTTAAGGAATGCGTACTCTTTTTTTAAATCGAACTGGGGTATCATCTCTTTATTTTCTTTGAAATTTCTAATGCATATTTTAATGCATTTATCCCATCATTTGAACTTACTATAGGAGATTTTTTTAATTTTATGCAATCAACAAAACTATCTATTTCTTTCTTTAATGAGTCATTTTTTTCATAACTTATAGTTTTTTTTCTGATGCTTGATAATTTTTTGCCAGCAGTTTTTTTATATATGTCAATGATATTATCATTATAGTTAATAGAAAAATAAGCATTTTTTTGGAAAACTCTCATTTTGCGCTCAACTTTAGCGCTAATCCTGCTTGATGATAGATTGCAAACACAATCATTCTCAAAAGTTATCCTTGCATTAGCAATATCAGCATTATTTGTTAAAACATTAATACCTTTTGCATGTATACTTTTTATTTTTGATTTATTAAGTTTTAAAATAATATCTAAATCATGAATCATTAGATCCATTATCACATCAACTTCAGTTCCTCTTACTTTAAATGGAGATATTCGGTTACATTCAATAAAAAGCGGATTCTTTACAAGTTCTTCTAGCTTTATATATGCTTTATTAAATCTTTCAATATGACCTATTTGAAGTACTACACCCTTTTTTTTGGCAATGTTTTCAAGTTTTATAGCCTCGGAAAGATTTTTGGTAAAAGGTTTTTCCATTAACACATGTTTACCATTTTCAATAAAAAATTTACCAATTTTGAAGTGTAAATCTGTCGGAACAGATATTGATACTGCATCAACATCATCTAAAACTTTTGTGTAATCACTAAAACTTGAAATATTCAATTTTTTTGATATTGCATCACGCCTTTTCCTATTTGAATCAACTACACCAATAAGGTCAACACTGTTATTGGCATGATATTTATCAGCGTGGAATTCACCTAAATAACCAACCCCTATTACGGCAACTTTAATTTTTTTCATGATAAAATATATTTTTCAAAAAAGACTACTGATGTATGATTGTATCTAATAATTATAAGGTAATTTATGGAAAAAAAATATACGATTGTTGGAATAGATGAGGCAGGCAGGGGACCCTTAGCTGGGCCAGTGGTAGCAGCTTCCATAATTATCGATGAAAAATTTTTACCTGAGGATATTGATGACTCAAAGAAGATTAGCGAAAAAAAAAGAAAGCTTCTCTATAAAAATCTTATAAAAGATGCCTCGCAATTAGGTATTGGTATTATAGACTCAGAAGAAATCGATAAGATAAATATTCACAATGCAACGTTGAAAGCAATGAAAGAGTCATTTGATAAAATTATTTGCGATGATTGTATTATTTATATTGATGGAATTCATAAACCCAAAATTAGAGAAAAAAGTTATGCAATAAAGCATGGAGATAGGTTTGTTCCTGTGATAAGCGCAGCATCCATAATTGCAAAAGTTACAAGAGATAAAATTATGGAAGAGATTGATGATGAGTTTCCATTATACAATTTTAAAAAGCATAAAGGTTACCCGACAAAGCAACATATTGAAAATATAAAAAAGTTTGGAATTTGTAAGTATCACAGAAAAACATTTAGTCCAATTTCAAAATTATGAGTAATAGTTTTATACATCTTCATTTACATAGTGAGTATTCAATTTCAGATAGTTTAATACGTATTGAGGAATTAATTGATCATGTTTCTAAAAATAAATCTCCAGCCGTAGCAATCACAGATAATAACAATATATTTTCTTTAATAAAATTTTATAAAACTGCTATTAGAAAAGGTGTGAAGCCAATCATCGGGATTGAAATAAATTTAGAGGATAAACTTGATACAGAAGATTTTTCAAAAATTGTATTACTTTGTAAAAATTTAAAAGGTTTTCAAAATTTAAGTAGCTTAATTACCGAATCATATATTAATCTTAATGAGGGAGAGGAATTTAAAGTATCAAGAGAGAATTTGGCACAAAAATCTGAGGGTTTAATAGCCCTTTCTGGTGGAATACATGGAGATTTAGCAAAAGCTATTAAGCTAGAAAGGAACGATCTTATTGAAGACTCAATAAATTATTGGAGGAAAAATTTTCCAAAAAGTTTTTATATCGAAATCACTAGAACTGGAAGAAATTTTGAAGAAGATTTTATATCTGCAGCAATCGAACTTTCGCAAAAACATAATATTCCCCTTGTTGCATCAAATGATGTCAGATTTATAAATGAACATGATTACCAAGCCCATGAGGTTCGAGTTTGTATAAATGACGGGAGCTATTTAAAGGATCAAAAGCGAGTATCAATTTATAACAAGAGTCAATTCTTAAAGACAAGCGAAGAAATGTTAGAACTTTTTTCGGATATTCCTTCTGCTATAAAAAATTCTTATGAAATTGCCAGAAGATGTAATATACAACTTCCTCTTGGCGATATAAATATGCCAATTTTTCCTCTAGAAAATAATATTGACGAAAATGAATATTTTACCTCATTAGTCATGCATTCCCTCGAAAAAAAAATACTAGAAAAAAATATCAATAATAAAGAACCTTATATAAATCGCATCAATACTGAGCTTGATGTAATAATAAAAATGGGTTATTCAGGTTATTTTTTAATTGTTTCAGATTTTGTTACTTGGGCCAAAGATAATTCAATACCCGTTGGTCCGGGGCGAGGATCTGGCGCAGGCTCTCTTGTTGCATATGTATTAAATATTACAAATATTGATCCTATAAAATACGATTTGCTCTTTGAAAGATTTCTGAATCCAGACAGAATTTCTTTACCAGATTTTGATATTGATTTTTGCATGGATAAAAGAGATAAGGTGATTGACTATGTGTCAAGAAAATATGGAAAAGATAAAGTTAGTCAAATAATTACTTATGGAACTATGGCTGCGAAAGCAGTTGTTAGAGATGTTGGTAGAGTCATGAATTTCCCATATGCTTTCGTAGATCAAATAGCAAAACTAATACCTTTTGAAATTGGCATAACTCTTGAAAGGGCTTTAGAGGATAAAGAGCTTAAAAAACTTTACAACAACGATAATGATGTTAAAGAAATTATTGATATGGCCATGGTTTTGGAGGGTTTGCCAAGAAATGCTGGAACACATGCTGGAGGAATTGTAATATCCCCAAAGGAATTAATCAATTACACCCCGTTATATAAAGACTCTGCCAGTAGCACTCTTCTTACACAGCTTGATAAAGATGATGTAGAAGAAATAGGGCTTATAAAATTTGATTTTCTTGGGTTACGAACCCTAACAGTAATTGAAAATACTTTAAAAATAATTAATAAAAATAAAAATTATTCTGAACAATTCAGCTTGGATAATATTCCATTAGATGATAATTCAACCTTTGAGCTCTTAAGAAACCAACAAACAAACGGAGTTTTTCAATTAGAATCAAGAGGTTTAAAGGATATTATTAAAAGGTTAAAGCCTGATAAATTTGATGATTTAGTTGCTCTTGTAGCCTTATATAGACCAGGTCCGCTTCAATCGGGAATGGTAGACGATTTTATTGATAGAAAAAATGGAGCAAATGTAGAATATCTGCATCCATTAATTGAGGATGTATTACGCCCAACATATGGAGTGATTATTTATCAGGAGCAGGTAATGAAAATCGCACAAGTTCTTGCCGGCTACAGTTTAGGTGCGGCCGATATATTACGACGCGCAATGGGAAAGAAGAAGCACGAGGAAATGAAACAACAAAGGGAAATTTTTGTAAAAGGATGTTTGAAAAATAATATTGAGACAAAAAAGTCAGAATACATATTCGATTTGGTGGAAAAATTTGCAGGTTATGGTTTTAATAAGTCTCATTCAGTTGCATATGCCATGATTTCTTATCAGACTGCATATTTGAAAACACATTTTAAAGAACCATTCATTGCAGCAGTTTTATCAAGCGACATGGATAATACTGATAAAGTTGTAAGATTTGTTAAAGAGTGTGAAAGAATGAGTATAATTCTTAAATCCCCAAATATAAACGAATCAAACTACACATTCAGTGTCACAGCAGATAATCAGATTACTTACGGCCTTGGTGCAATAAAAGGAGTAGGTTTTGCAATAATTGAAAATATCATTTTGGAGAGATCTCGAAGTGGTATCTTCAAAAATCTTGATGATTTTATGAGGCGTTGTGGAACAAGTAAAATAAATAAAAGAGTGGTCGAGGCGTTGATAAAATCTGGAGCATTTGATTGTTTCGGAGAAACTAGAAAATCTCTAATGGATTCATATCCTGATTCTATAAAGATGGCAGATCAAAATTCAAAAAATATTCAACAAGGACAGGCTGACATCTTTGGATTTCAGGACGAAACTATTAAGACTGAAACTTTTAAAAAACACGAGGAATGGAATTTGTTAAAGAAACTTAGCTTTGAAAGGGATGTTCTTGGCTTTTATCTCTCAGGCCATCCGATAAATGAGTATAAACCCGAACTTAAAAACTTAATAAGTAATGATATAAATAATATTAAAAAAAAGTATAAATCAAATTCTAAAGATAGAACTCTATATAGAATTGCAGGTGTAATAAATAGCATAAGACGAAGAACAACAAGTACAAATGACAAAATTGCTCAGATTAATTTAGGTGATGATAAAGATAATATTGATGTAGTTGTAAATAACAGCATGGTTGAACAAAATGTTAATCGAGACGAAATTATTGTTTTAGATGGATACCTTAAGTTTGATGAATATACTAATAGAATTAGCTTCAGAGCAAAATCCATAAATACTATTGAAGATGCAAGAACACTATTTGCCACAGGGATAAAAATAAGCGTAATTAACGAGAAAGATTTATCAAATCTTATTGATACTTTTGATGACCTATTCTCCAAAGAAAGCACTATAGGTAATTGTCTTATAAGAATTGACTATGTTAAATCGGGTATAACAAAGTCCATGATTTTAGGAGAAAATTACAAAATTTCTCCAACTAATGCTATAATTACACAATTAAAAAATTTACGATGTGTTGAAAATTTAGAGTTATTATATTCAACTTCATGATAAAAGGTGTTGTATGCTTGAGTTTGAGGAACCAATAAAAAACCTGGAAGATAAAATTGAAGAGTTAAGAAATATTGGCTCTGATGGTCAAGTTAATATTGTTGAGGAAATAAACGTTTTACAAAAAAAATGTAATAAATTAATAAAAGATATTTACAGTAATTTAACACCTTGGCAAATCACACAAATAGCAAGACACCCAAATAGACCATATACTTTGGACTATATTAAGAAAATATTTAAAAATTTTCATGAACTTCATGGAGATAGAGCTTACGCAGATGATAATGCTATAGTTTCTGGAATCGCTCAGTTTAACGAGACTTCTGTGGCTATCATTGGTCATGAAAAAGGCAGGGGAACAAACGAAAAAATTGCTAGAAACTTCGGTATGGCAAGACCCGAAGGTTTTAGAAAAGCGCTCAGAGTAATGAAATTGGCAGAGAGATTTAATATGCCAATAGTCACTTTCATTGATACACCTGGTGCATATCCTGGTATCGATGCTGAGGAAAGAGGACAAAGCGAAGCTATTGCAAATAATTTACTTGAAATGTCAAACCTGTCAGTACCTATTCTATCTTATGTTATAGGAGAGGGTGGTTCTGGAGGAGCTCTAGCAATAGGAGTCTGCGATCATTTATCAATGCTAGAATACAGTGTTTATTCAGTAATATCGCCAGAGGGTTGTGCGTCAATCCTTTGGAAATCACCAGAAAATGCTCACTTAGCAGCAGAAGCCATGTGTATTACTGCTGAGAATTTACAGAAACTAAAACTTATTGACGAATTAATTTCAGAACCACTTGGAGGCGCACATAGAAACATTGCACCTGTTAGTGAAGCAATATCATCATCAATTTCAAAAAATATTGAAGTTTATAGTAATATTGATGCAAAAATCTTAATCAAAAATAGGAAAGATAAGCTCTCTTCTGTTGGATATTATCAAGATTAAAATGGAAACATCAGATTTTGATTTTGAAAACCTGACTTCTATTTTTGATAAAGTCGTTTTAGAAAATATTAGTGACGATAAATATAAAGAAATATTAGTCGCTTATAGTGGTGGTATTGATTCAACAGCTCTTTTATATCTTGCAAACAAATTCTCAAAAAAATATAACAAAAATATTAAAGCAATACATGTAAATCATAATATTAATATAAAATCAAAAAACTGGGAAAATCATTGCCAAGATTTTTGTAATACTCTTAATATTCCTTTAATCATTAAAAGTATAAATATTGAAATTAAGCCTGGTCAAAGTTTAGAGGAAAGAGCTCGGGAAGAAAGATATAAAGCAATAAATAGTACTTCTAGTCAACATACACTATTAATGACTGGTCACCATATAGATGATCAGGTTGAAACTTTTTTTTATAATCTTTTAAGAGGGTCAGGCACTAAAGGTTTATCTGCTATGCCAATTTTAAAAGAAAATTTAAAAGGATTTCATATAAGACCTATTTTAAGTTTTAATAAAACTGCATTGATAGATCTTGTTAAACAGTTGAACTTTGATTATATAAACGATGATTCTAATGAAAATATGAATTTTTCAAGAAACTATATAAGAGAGGAAATATTACCTGCAATAAAAAAAAAGTGGCCAAATTATAACAAAACAGTTGATAGAGCTATCTTAAACTTAACGAATGCACAGAAACTATGTTCTGATTTAGCATTAATAGATTTAAAAAAATATAAAATTCAAAATAAAGATAATATTATAAGTATTAATGTTAGGGACCTTGATAATAATCGTTTTTATAATGTTATTAGGCACTGGATCGAAAAAAATAATTTTAAGATGCCAACTCGCCAACAAATTGATTCGATAAAGAAAAATGTTTTTCATGCTGGAATAGATAAAAATCCTATTTTTTCGTGCAGTTCTTTCGAGATAAGAAGACATAAGGAGCATCTTGAGATTATGCATCCTTTGAAAAAACATGATCCAAACGTAATTTATAAATGGAAGAAAAGTGAAAATTTAATTATATCTGGTCTCGAAATAAATTTAAGTTGGCAGAGCCTTGAGGAAAAATTGGGTTATAAAGTTGAGGATGATGTTGAAGTAAAGTTTAGAAAAGAAGGTGAAAATATTAAAATTAATGAAAGAAAGAGTCTAAAGGATTATATGAGAGAACAAAATATCCCACCTTGGAAAAGAGATAGAGTGATGCTTATCTATATAAAAGACGAATTAAAAGTTGTTTGGGATAAAGTTTAAAATTTATTTATTTGTATTGATTTTAAAAGGTAGATATAAAGGACACCAACCAAGTATACCTGTTATCACTGGCACCAATCCTATAAAACCCCAAATTTTTGGCTCAACAGGGTACAATACACCAACATAAAAAATCATAAGACCTAAAAGTATTCTGAGAAATCTCTCAATCTTTCCTACATTTATGCAAAACATTCAATTACACCATAAAATATTATTAAGAATTATATTACATGATTATTATTATTTTGGAATTAATAATTTTTTATAAAATTGTAGAATCTTTCTATATTTGATAAAATATATTCCCGTCTTAAATAACACTTATAAATTTGTGACAAAATTCATATTTATTACTGGTGGTGTGGTTTCATCCCTCGGGAAGGGTATTGTAGCGGCTTCTTTAGGCTCAATATTAGAATCAAGGGATTTAAGTGTTTCAGTTATAAAACTAGATCCATATATTAATGTAGACCCTGGAACTATGAGTCCATCACAACATGGTGAAGTCTTTGTAACTCATGATGGGGCTGAAACAGATTTAGACCTTGGTCACTATGAAAGATTTGTAAATTATAAAACTAGTCAATTTAGCAATTACACAACTGGTCAGATATATGATTGTGTTTTAAAAAAAGAGAGAAAAGGTGAGTATCTCGGAAGCACTGTTCAAGTGATTCCCCATATTACAGATCAAATAAAAGAAAATATAATTCAAGGCTCTTTTGATAAAGATGTTTGTATTGTTGAAATCGGAGGAACAGTTGGAGATATTGAGTCACTTCCTTTTATCGAAGCGATTAGGCAGATAGGAGTTGAATATGGAAAAAATATTGTAACCTATATTCATCTTACTTTAGTACCATATATAAAAGCTGCAAATGAAATAAAAACAAAGCCCACTCAACATTCTGTTAAAGAATTAAGATCTATTGGTATCCAACCAGACATATTAATTTGCCGATCAGAAAAAGAAATAAATTCTAATGATAAAAAGAAAATAGCATTATTTACTAATGTAGAAGCAAGAGCTGTAATTAATTCAATTGATGTTGACGATATTTACGAGATTCCTTTAATACTTCACAATCAAGGCTTAGACGATATTATTGTTGAGAAATTGGGCTTAAAATGTAGACAAACTTCATTACAATCTTGGGAAAATTATAAAAATAAAAGAAATAACATTAATAAAAATATCTGCATTCAAATCATTGCAAAATATGGTAACTACACTGAATCCTATAAGTCTTTAAATGAAGCTGTGAAACACGCTGGAGTACATACTGGGGTAAATGTTGAAATACAATATGTAGATGCAGAAAAATTGAATGATAATAATTTAAACATTTTAGATAAAGCGGATGGTATTATTGTTCCAGGAGGATTTGGAGAAAGAGGGATAGAGGGCAAAATAAGTGCAATAAAATATTCAAGAGAAAAAAATATTCCGTTTTTGGGAATTTGTTTAGGGATGCAGGCTGCTGTAATCGAGTTTTCTAGGAATGTTTGTAAGCTAAAGGGAGCAAATAGTACAGAGTTTAATAAAAAAACAAAGTTTCCAGTGATTGCGTTAATCGAAGAGTGGCTTGATAAAACCGGCTCAGTAGAGCATCGCGATATAAATTCAGATATTGGTGGTACAATGAGGCTTGGTGAGCAAGAATGTATTGTAAATTCAGATTCAAATATTTTTAAAGCGTATAATGCAAAATCAATTTTTGAGAGACATAGACATAGATTTGAATTTAATAACGAATTTAGAGAATTACTTGAAAGTAGTGGTTTATTTGTATCAGGAACATCAATAGATGGTACTTTGGTAGAAGTGGTCGAAATTAAAGATCATAAGTGGTTTTTAGGTTGTCAATTTCATCCAGAGTTTACTTCTAAACCGACGGTTGGACATCCTTTGTTTAATTCGTTTATTAGTGCAGCAAAAAGAAATAATGAAGAATAATTTTAACTTCAATAAAGATAGAAAAAACTGCTTTTTTTTAATAGCAGGCCCATGTGTTATTGAAAATGAAAAATTAAATTTTCAAACCGCAGAAAAACTTAAAGAAATTACAAGTAAGCATTCTATTCCTTTCATTTTTAAATCTTCATTATATAAAGCTAACAGAACTTCACAGAATTCATTTAGCGGGATTGGATACTCACAAGGATTAGAAATTTTAAATAAGATAAAAAATGAGTTAGATCTTATGGTTTTAACAGATGTCCATGAGGATTCTCCACTGGATGAAATAGCTGAGGTTGTTGATATTTTTCAAACCCCTGCTTTTCTCTGTAGACAAACAAATTTCATACACAAAGTCGTATCTTATAATATTCCTGTAAATATAAAAAAAGGTCAGTTTTTATCTCCATGGGAAATGCAAAGCGTTGTGGAAAAAGCAAAATCCACAGGGAACGAGAATATACTTGTTTGCGAACGTGGATTTAGTTTTGGATATAATAATTTAGTTTCTGATATGAGATCATTGGTTATTATGAGAGAAACAAATTGTCCAGTTGTTTTTGATGCGACTCATTCCACACAGCTTCCAGGATCGAATAGAGATAGTTCGAGTGGACAAAGTCAGTACATTGCTCCATTATCAAGGGCAGCAATTTCTGTTGGAATATCAGGTATTTTTATGGAAACACACCCCAATCCAAAAGAGGCCTTATGTGATGGTATGAATTCGCTTCCATTAGAGGATATCGAAAAATTACTTATAAATTTAAAAAAACTCGACGAGATATCCAAGGAATAAAAAATTTTCAATCGATAACAAATAATCTTTAAATTAAAATAAAAATATGAAATCAAAAATTAAAAATATAATTGCTCGGGAAATAATTGATTCAAGGGGTAACCCAACTCTTGAGGCTGAAGTATTATTAGAATCAAACGCAGTAGGACGTGCCGCAGTTCCCTCTGGAGCATCTACAGGATCAAGAGAAGCATTAGAGCTGCGCGATAAAGATTTAAAAAGATATAATGGAAAGGGTGTTTTAAAGAATATAACTAATGTTCAAGAAGATATATGCAGCGCTCTAAAAGGTTTTGATAGCGATGACCAAGAAGGAGTCGATAAAATTTTAATAGAGCTTGATAATACAGAAAATAAATCAAATCTTGGTGCAAATACTTTATTAGCTGTTTCATTAGCAAACGCAAAAGCGTGCGCAAATAATAAAAATGTATCTTTATTTAGAAGCCTTAACCAATCAAATAAATATGTTATGCCTGTTCCTATGATGAATATTATTAATGGTGGGTCGCATGCTAATAACAGTGTTGATATTCAAGAATTCATGATTATGCCTATTGGAGTAAGCTCATTTTCTGAAGCAATAAGGTGTGGGGTTGAGGTCTTTCATGCTTTAGGGAAAATTCTTGATAGTAAAAAATACATCACAACTGTCGGCGATGAAGGAGGCTATGCACCTAATCTCTCATCAAATAAAGAAGCTCTTGATGTAATTTTAGAAGCTATAGAAAAGGCTGGGTATAAGCCTGAGTTGGATGTTGTAATTGCGCTTGATGTAGCAAGTAGTGAATTTTATAAGGACGGTTTCTATGAATTGTCTTCTGAAAATAAAAAATATACGAACAAAGAATTCATAGAGCTTCTAAAATCCTGGAAAAAAGATTATCCAATTGTTTCAGTAGAAGATGGCCTTGATGAAAATGATTGGGAAGGTTGGCATGACTTAACTATTGAGCTAGGAAGTAAATTACAACTTGTAGGTGATGATTTGTTTGTAACAAATCCAAAAATATTTAAGGAAGGTATAGAAAAAAAAATCGCCAACGCAATTTTAATAAAATTAAATCAAATTGGAACACTAACTGAAACCTTAGACGCTATAAATATGGCAAACAAAAATAATTATAATACTATTGTCTCCCATAGATCAGGTGAAACAGAAGATACATTTATTTCTGACCTTTCCGTTGCGTATTCATGTGGGCAAATAAAAACGGGTTCTCTCTCAAGATCAGATCGAGTCGCAAAATATAACCAACTTCTGAGAATCGAGGAGGAGCTTGGGAATAATGCAATATATAAAGGCGTCTCAGTTTTTGATAAGATTAAAGGATGAATAAATTTATAACTGTATTAACAATACTTTTTATCGCTCTAAATTATAAATTTACCTATGGCGAAAGTAATATATTCGAATATATCGAATTAAAAGAACAAGTTATTAAACTAAAAAAAGAAGATGAAAGTTTTTCTGAAAAAATCTATATTCTCAAAGCAGAATTGAAAAATCTCAAGACAGGGTTGAACCTGATTGAAGAAAAAGCAAGAGAAGAGCTTGGTTTAATAAAAGATAAAGAAACTTTTTACCAAATCATATACTAATTATATTATGAATGAACATTTGCAAAATAATAATGTTCCATCTAAATCTGAAAGTAATGGAATATATTTTATAATTCCCGCTGCAGGCAATAGCCTTAGATATGGAAATAAGAATAAAATTTTTGAAAAAATTGATAATGAGCAAGATGTTCTTGAGTCTATTATATATTTGGCAATGTGCCTTGGAATTGTAAAAAAAGTTATTGTAGGTTTTAACAAAAAGTCAAAAGAAATTCATAAATATATTGAAGCTCACTCAGTCTCACCCTCAAGAGATATTCATGACGAGAAAATGATAAAAAATTTAAAAAAGGTATGTTTTGTAGAAGGGGGGTTAACAAGACAAGAAACTGTTCATAATTGTTTAAAATTTATAGATGAAAATTATAAAAATTCCTCTAATAGTTGGGTAATAATTCATGATGCAGCAAGACCATGCATGCTTGTTTATGATCTTCTTGAGTTTATAAATAAAACTATCGAGCTAAATCAATCAAGTATTATGGCCCTTCCCGTAGCTGACACTTTGAAGCGGGTTAAAAAGGATAAAATAATTAAAGAAACAATTCCTCGTGAAGATATCTGGGTTGCTCAAACACCTCAAATGTTTAAATTTAAAACGGTATTTGAATCGATAAGGTTTTGTATTGATAATAATATTAAAATTACTGATGAAAGCCAAGCAATTGAATTAAATGGTCACAGTTGTCGAGTCCATTATGGCAGACCTTACAATATTAAAATTACACATGAAATGGATATTACTGTTGCAAAATGTATATTCAATCATATTGAAAGATATATTCTCGAGGATGTTGAGTTTAACTCACATGAGGATCAAATATGATTAGGGTTGGACATGGATATGATTCTCACAGATTCAAAGATGGAGATTTTATTTTACTTGGGGGAGTAAAAATACCATCAAAAAAATCTATAGTTGCTCATTCAGATGGCGACATACTTATACACGCTATATGTGATGCACTTTTAGGAGCGTCAGGCAATGGAGATTTAGGGAAATATTTTGATAATTCGGATGAATTTAAAAATATGGATAGTAAATTTTTTCTCGAAAAAATTAATTCGAAGGTTAAAAATGACGGATATAAAATAATTAACATTGATGCAACTGTTATTACTGAAAAGCCAAGCATATCAAGGCACTCTCAGAAAATAGAAAGTTCATTGTGTGATTTGTTAAAATTGAAAAATAGTCAAATAAATGTAAAGTCAAAATCAAATGATAAGCTCGGGTATGTTGGAAGAAACGAGGGTATAGAAGCACATGTTATATTATTATTAGAAAAAAAATGATTTTATATATTGATACTGCTTTTAAAGAAACAAGAATTGCGATAAAAAAAAACGATATTTTTTTTCAGGTGGTTATCAATGAGAAAATAAATATTTCTAAGGTTATAAATAAGGAATTGAAAAAATTATTAGAAAGATCAAATTCTTGCCAAAAAGATATATCGTTAATTTGTTTTAATAGCGGCCCAGGAAATTTTACAAGTTTAAGAGTTACGTTGTCATGTGTCAAAGCGCTTGGATTCTACTTAAATATACCTGTTGTAAAATTAAACTCATTTCAAATTCTAGCATTATCTAATAAAGATTTAATTAAAAAACTTCCTTTGGTAATTGCAATTGACGCAAAAATGAATGAGATATTTTGGCAACTATATTCAAATTATGACGATATATTTATAGGAAAAATAAGTTATGGTTTATCGAAAAAAGATATTTTTTACTCTTTGTTATCAGACTACCAGTTAAACGAACATTATTTTATAAAAAATGATGAAAGTTTACTTAGTGATTATAAAACTAACTTTCCTAAATCAAAGGAAATATTTGTGAATACTGAAAAAATGAAAATTCAAAATATATTAAAACTTGTTGAAAGTTCTGGAAAAAAAATCCAAGAAGAAGTTGATAATGTAAATCTTCTTTATATAAGAGATAATGTAGCTTTGAAAAATTAATAATGAATAAAGTTATATGTTTAATGGGACCAACATCTATTGGCAAGACAGCTCTCTCTATAAGTCTTTGCGAACAATTTAATATTGAAATTGTTAGCGTAGATTCTGTTATGATATACAAAGAGTTTAATATTGGCTCGG
>CEPT01047832.1_pt1 | contig 18261 bp, 11 predicted proteins | sample 356221 | NCBI WGS metagenome assembly CEPT01 (sample SAMEA2620081, study PRJEB7988) | marine metagenome | isolation source: saline water (ENVO:00002010), including | reverse complement strand
TCTTTGTCTGCCACACCTCCGCCACCGGTGGCGAGTGGACGTTTTTCTGGTTTGGAGGATCAGCGAGTAGCAGGGCTCCAGCCGTCGTCTACGATGGCAGGAAGTCGATTTAGTAGCCCACCGGCAGTCGCTTCTCCAGTGGCTCCTGCGTTTTCGCAGGCGGAGCCCAGTACGACTTCTGCAACGAGTCGGTTTTCGCAGATGCCTTCTTCCCCGGGCTCACCAGAAGCATCATTTCGCAAAACACAGTTGGATACCCAGCAAAGCGCATCGGCAACGACTTCATCACAGGAGTCATCACTAACGGCCCCGCAAAGCCATCCGTTGCTTGAAGACCCGATGCAAGTTCCTCCTGTGCCTCCAACCTCTCGTCGCCCTGATCCAGGGTACAGGCCGGGCGGTACTTCAAGTTATCAACCGGCCAGTCCGATCATCGTTCATTCGACAGATCGAGAACAGCAGCTCGAGACAGTTGGTGGGCAATCCGACTCTGGTCAGGATATTGCGCCAGCCTCTTTTGAAGCTCAGCTAGGCAGTCCGCGGATGTCAGAATAGTTGTAATTACCGAATGTGAAAGCTTCTTCGTGCTGGTAGCCACCAGTGCTCGCAGTCACCAGCCCATGACCATGTTTGACTCGATAACTTTTCTGGCTCGTTCGAGATCGTCTCCGGTTTCGTTCATGTAAAGACGGATCGCGTGAAGTTTGTCACCAGAAGCACGGGCAAGGCAGTCTCGGGCTGTGCTGCTCGGCATAAGTGGCTGGTCGTTCTGTTTTTCAGACATGATGCCCAGAGCGGATTTTGATATGACCCATGTGTCACGCGGTCGACGAGTGAGACGGAGAACTTTTTCTTGCGGATAGGCTTCAGCGACAACTGAAGATGCAGCATGTTCATCTTCAGCCCAAGAGATAATGATGTGTGCTTCAGTTTCGATCTCGAACAGTGGCATGGACGGAACTTCCTTTCACCAAGCAAGAGACAGTTGTGCAGGTGATCGACAGTCGTGCAGGAGTGTTGTCACCTGGTATTCAGTTTACCGTTCCCGAGGACTCCATGGAATGAGATTACTTTTTTGTAGGCTTGGTGTGAACGTTTTTCTGAATGCCCAAAGGCAAGGGAATGATGGCGTGGCTGGTTCTCACGAGTTCCATTGAAGTTTCCTTGCGAGTGGCCAATCGAATCGTTCGGTTCATCCGGTTTTCTTGACTTAATCTAGACAGGTTTTTTCCGGAAAAAGGATGAGGCCCCTTTCTGGCTTCATGTTTCTGCTATATTCTGTGGTACTTGCGAGATATTCTCGCCCGAACGTTTGGTAGTTGCTTAGATTTCCAAAACGTTAAAGGGGGGTGTAGCTCAGTTGGTTAGAGCGCCAGCCTGTCACGCTGGAGGCCGCGAGTTCGAGTCTCGTCACCCTCGCTTGTCGAACATACGTCGTAGACGATTTTCGGGCATTTCTAAAGTTCGGTCTACCACCGGTACGGTCTACAAAGATGTCTACTCCAGCCGCTGGCCGAGCAATCGTGACTGGTGCTGTCGGGGGTCTTGGTAACGCAATCACTCGGATATTGGCAAGTCGTGGTTGGGATATTGCAGCTGTCGATTCGAAAGACGCAACTGATCAGGCCTGGTCCGATCTTGAATACGAAGTTCTTTCCGGTGGTGGGAAATATCGGCCGAGTTCTTTTGATGTTCGTGATGTGGACTCCTGGCGTCGACTATCTGAGCAGCTCCAGAAAGAATGGCCTGCGATAGATCTTCTTGTGAACGCTGCTGGTGTTGGTGCAACAGGTGAAGTTGGACAATTGCCAATTGAGCAGTGGCGGCGAGTTCTTGAAACAAATCTTCTTGGGACAGCCATTGCTTGCGAGACATTTCTGCCGCGCATGCGAAGCCAGCAGCAGCCAGCATGGGTATTGAATATTGCTTCAATTGCCGGGCTGTTGTCGCCGCCATCTATGGCCGCTTATTCTGCAAGTAAGGCAGGAATTATTGCCTTGTCGGATGCCCTTGCTGCAGAGTCCCGGGGGCAGCCAAGCGTGACCGTTGCATGTCCAGGTTTTTTTCGATCGGGACTTTTGGATTCGTGGCACTTTTCCCAGGGAATCGAGCGTCGCGAGGCGAATCGTCGTATGTCCAAAACAACATGGACGTCCGAGTTGGTGGCCCAGGAGGTATTGGCTGCAACCTTTCGAGGACAGCATTATGTGGTCCTTGGCAGGCAGGCTCGATTACTCTGGATGCTGAAGCGTTTCGCACCACGCCTCACAATGAAATTGATCGGCAGGATGTATCATCAACTCACACCGTAAGTTCATTCATCAGTGGAATTAATTGAAGTTTTTTCGGGTTGCCAAAGAATCAAAAAATGCCTGTCATGTCCTGAAGCCATGCGCGAATCTCATTTTCATATTCACTGGCTAAGCCACCAACGATAAGTTGGCGATGAAAACTCGCCGCACCCTCCTGCTTCAGGTCGGCATCTTCGGCGCTAGGAAATCTTTGTTTTGGGTCCGCTGAAACGAGACCACTGCAGAAATTCATAAGCAGTTCGTTACAGCTAACCTCACTCGGTAAAATCTGTGGCAGTCTGTGAGCGAGAGAGCGTTTTGCTTCAAGTAAATCATGAAATGACGTCAGACCTGAAAATGGAGGTTGGCCGCTCAGCATTTCTACAAGCACATAGCCGAGGCTCGCTAGATCTGACCGTGGAGAATGTTCGCGGCCCTCTAACACCTCTGGTGCGGCATAGGCGGGGGTACATGTCCTTCGAGATGGCGCAGTTTCTAAAGCCACGGCTGAACCGATATCGATAATTTTTGCATTGCCAGTTCGCTTCACCATGATATTTGAAGTTTTCACATCGCCATGAAGAATATTTACTCGATGAAGTGCCGCCAAGGCTGCCAAGCACTCCCGAACAATTGCGATAGCCACGCCAGGTTTGAGACGAGACTGACGTGGTCCGGGAGTTACGATGACATTGTTCAAGTACTCCCAACGGGAAGCAGATACGCGTTCTCTTGTTTTTTCAAGAAGATCCGGGGCCAGAAGTCGCGAAAGGTCATACCCATCAATCCATTCCATCTCCATAATCCTGATCTGGCGCTGCTCTACAAAGTTTTGTACATCGAGCAGGTTGTCTTGTTGGATCTGGGCAACCTGCGCAGAAACGCGCGCAATTTCCGCCATCGCTGCGCCATAAGATTTTTCTGAATCGTATCGCTCTGGAGAAAAAACCTTCAGAGCAACCGGTAGTGTGAATCCATCGGTTCCTTTCCGAGTGGTCAAGAAGACAACACCCTGCCCTCCGGAACCAAGCCGTCGTCCCAGATGATGGTACTGAGTCCAATTGAGCCGGCCGCCATCAAGAATATCGCCGTATCGAGCAAGGAGCGCGTCGGGACAACGGCCCCCTGCTACACCCGCCGCGGGTAAAGTTGGTTGGCCATCTTGGAAAATTGTTGTTGACATAACAGGCGGCCTTGGGCCGGAGGTGTGTTGTTGTGTGGGAGAGGAATGCTCTTACGAAGTCTTCCTGAAAAGGTAGACGGTCAATGATGTCGGATTGATTGTCAAGAAACAGGCGGAGGAAATCCTAGTTTTTTATCAACAGAATTGATCAGGTGCTCACCCCTCCGATATCGTATGATGTTTTCGCAAAATAAATCAGTCATTCGGTCAATTCTTTTTTCAGATTGTCCACCCACGTGTGGGGTAATAATAAGTCTGGGTGCAGTCCACAGAGGACTGTCAGGCGCAGGTGGTTCCTCTGGGGTGACATCAAATCCAGCTGAGTCGAGATGACCTGATTCCAACGCATCAACGACTGCCTGCTCGACCACAAGATCTCCTCTAGCAACATTAATCAGTATCGATCCGGGCTTCATGACAGAAAAAGTGGGGGCATCGAACATCTTTCGTGTCTGGTCAGTGAGGGGGGCTGCAAGAAAAACAAAATCAGCTTGCGGTAGGAGGTCATGCAATTCATCTGGTGCGCCAAGATAGTCTACAAGTGGAGCTGGTCGATTCGGGAAGTAATCTGTGGCAAGTATGCGGGACTTCAGCGGCTGAAGGACTTCTGCCAGCCGTTGTCCATTGCCACCATAGCCAACAATGAGAACGGTTGATCCGGTAAGATCACGAGTTGGCCTTCGAACGAATTCTCTATCGTGCTGTTGCTGAAGGAATAATGGGATTCTTCTACTGCATCCCGTAGCCAAAGCGAGTGCGTGCTCTGCGACCTGATCAGCAAGAACACCTGATGCACTTGACACAACAATGTCTGAATTAATGACGCAGGAGACAAGGCAATGATCCAGTCCAGCTGCTGAAGACTGAATCCAACGTAGACGTCCTGCTTTAACAGTTTGTTCCCACGGTACCGGCACCTTGGCATGTCCACAAAAAATATCAGCATTCGGAAGTTCTTCAGCAATTTGTTCCTGCCCGGCAGAAATGACAGTTGCTTCTGGGTAGACAGCCTGAATCTTTTTGATGTGCCGAGGTTCAACCGGGTAGCAGAGAACAATGTGCACGAAAAATTTCTTTGACTAATTCAGATGGAAAAGAGAGAGTTAAAAGTATCGCAGGAATCCCCCTGCTGTCTTGTCTCGCCGATAGGAAATTGTCCTACCTACAATTCAATTATTAGGTATACGGGGTAGTCCCGGGAAGCGCAATAATAGATAAAGCAGACTCGATATCCAGCAATAGTTGTTGCAAAAGTAGGAGATACCTGAAAAATAGCACGCATTGAGCTATTTTTCTTGACGGGCCTTTGCAGTCATGAATTTGATTTGATGACATTGATATTCCAGAATTAATTTCTTTCGACGTAGCTTGGACGTAAATTGAGCATATGAGTTGTATACGAACAGCAGTGGTGGTGACGGCGGCTCTCACATTTTTAAGGATAGTCATTGGTCTCCATTTTTTTCTCGAAGGTTCCAGCCACTTGAGAGATCCATCGTGGTCAAGTGCCGGCTTTCGAAAGGCAGCTGTGGGGCCGCTCTCTTCTTTTCTTAAAGCCGATCTCCCTGAAACTGGGGACTGGAAGAACACAGTGGGACAGATTCAGGATGCTGATCCTGCGAAAGTCTCCGATGCGGCAGCAGGCTGGCGGGCATCGCTTGTTGAACAGTGGAAGGAACTGGGGGTGAGACGAGAAAGGGCCCTCCGTGCGTCAGGTTGGACACCTCCAGAAAATTGGTCGAATACTTCATTGAAAGCAATAGAGTCTGCCGACAAGAAGCTTGCAGAGATGCTTGATGATGCCCAGGAAGATCTTTTGAGCTATTGCCGGGAAGTGATCCGGCTTCAAGAGACTGAGGAATCGGCGATGGCCCGAGACATCCCGTTTATGCGAGAACGAGTCAGTACCAAGCAGCGAGAGCTTGCTTCGCAGAAAGCTGGGTGGATGGCAGAAGCAGACGCTGTTGGCCGAGAATTGGTCTCAACTTGGAATGAACCCTTGTCGATTGAAGACAGGAGAACGGCCGAAAGTGCAGTCAGTCCGACACGATTATGGAAAGCAGATAGGTTTGTGAGCTGGTCCCTGACTACCATTGGTGCGTGCCTTGTCGTTGGGTTTCTGACGAAGTTTAATGCAATGGGAGGTGTCTTTTTTCTCCTTTCTGTCGTGGCATCACAGCCATTTTGGTTGCCGGCTGCGCAGAGTACATACGAACAATGGGTCGAAATAGCCGGGCTTCTTGTGTTAGCGTCAGCACCACTTGGGGCATGGGCAGGTATTGATGCGTTTTTGATGCCTATACTTCAGAAGTTCTGTCCTTTGAAGACGTGCTGTCACTCAAAGGAATAGTTGCATTTGGCAATAGCTGTATCCAGAGATCGATCGACACGAGTACTACTACGAATTCAGTGAAGCGGAGATAATATTTGATGAACCTAACTCCAGAACAGCAAAAAGTGGGTAAGGAAAATTTCAATGAAGCCGTTGCAGTCACGCGACGCGATTTTCTGTCAGGTACAGTTGCCGCGGGTTTAGCAACAGGCGCTGGACTAGGATCAATCTATTTTGGGTATGGTGCGAGTGTTGGCGATCCTCTGCGGGTGGGCTTTATTGGCACGGGTGATGAAGGCAGCGTGCTGATAGGTGCACATAATCCTGATTATCTTCAAGCTGTCGCGATTGCAGACATTCGGCCGTACAACGTATTTCGTGCTTTCCACGGTGATGTATCCAGTCCAAATGCTCAGCGTGTGCGACCTGGTCTCATGGCGAAGTATGGTTGGAAAACTGAGGACGAAGCCCGTAAGCAAGTCAAAGTGTATGGCGCGTATGAAGAATTGCTTGCTGACGAAAACATCGAAGCAGTCGTCATCGCGTTGCCACTACACCTGCATGCTGAGGCAGCAATTAAAGCCATGCGTGCAGGCAAGCATGTGCTGACGGAGAAACTCATGGGGCATTCGATTCATGAGTGCAAAGAGATGGGGAGGACTGCTCGAGAGACAGGAAAGCTTTTAGCTACCGGTCATCAACGTCACTATAGTGTTTTATATGACAATGCGGTTCACACACTTGGCGACGCTCGTCTGATTGGTGATCTTCATTCGATACGTGCTCAATGGCATCGCGGTAATTTACCCGGTAAAGATAGCTGGAAGCCACCATTGCCTGCTGACGAGGCGCTTCTCAGCAAAATGGCTAGCTGGAAACGAAGGTTAGAGGAATCAAAGCCCTCAGAAGTTGATATATGGTCTAAGCGAGTCGCTCAACTAGAAGCACAGTTAGCAGATAGCGATGTCGCTGCCGAGTCATTTGGCTATACCGAGAAACAGTTACCAGATGGCTCTCTTCGCACACCTCTTGAAGAACTGATACGGTGGCGACTGTGGAACCGTACTGGCGGTGGTTTGATGGCAGAGCTTGGTAGTCATCAGCTTGACGCTGCTGGGATTTTTATCTCGGCCATGCACGGAAAGGGAAAAAAGGTGAAGCCTCTGACAGTGACGGCTGTCGGAAATCGTAGTATTTTCCCAGACGACCGAGAAGTCGACGATCATGTCTATTGCATGTTCGAGTACCCAGCACCTGATTATGCAGAGAACCCAAATAAGAAAATTGTTGTTACTTATTCATCGATTAATGGAAATGGTTTTGGTGGATATGGTGAAGTTGTGATGGGGACAGAGGGGACCCTTATTTTGGAACAGGAGCAGAATGTCATGCTCTACAAGGGATCGTCGCGTGACACGCGCGTGACCGTCGCAAAGTCGAAAAGTGGCGAAGCTGTGCTCGATACCACGGAAAGTGGTGGTGCCGGAAGTGTCGCTGCAGTTTCGACTGAATCAGCAGGGAAAGCACCGCCTTCACGCGGCTATACCGAAGAAATGGAACACTGGGCCTGGTGTATTCGGAACCCGGACCCAGCGAATCAGCCTCGTTGTAAGCCGGAAGTTGCAATCGCAGATGCTGTTATTGCGTTAGTGAGTAATGTGGCATTGAAAAATGCAGACGGTCAGCCACGAGTTGAGTTCAAGGAAGAGTGGTTTGATATCGAAAATGATGCCACCCCTGAAGGGATTAAGCCAAATCTTCAGCGTGAGCAATACAAGATGTGATTCCTAAGAAACAATTGTGTAGTAACTCACTCAATTTGAGAATGATTTCTTGATCTAGATGATTATGATGGCTTTCGTGGAGATACGTCTCAAACGCGTATCCCGGGTGTACAAGGGTCGGACTGTAAGACCGAACTGGTGCGCGAGGAAACAATCATGGTTGGAGAATTGCGTCGAATTGCTGGTAGATGCGGTACCGGTATAGCTGTCAAAAGTCTTTTGCTGTTCTTGGTTCTGATAGCTGGATGTAGTGAACCGCCACCACCACCACCACCAGTTGTTGAAGTCTCGGTGCCTACTGAAGAGCCGAAAGTCATTGAACTTGCTGAGTTGGACAACGTTGTGTTGATGCCAGCTGGCCAAGGTGAACTCGAAGTGCGTGTGATGAGGAATGGCAATAAAGGAAGTGTTTCGGTCTCTGTCAAAGGGTTGCCGAACGGGGTCAGCCCATCTCCGGAATCACTTGTCATAAAGGAGGGATCTTCAGCCGGAAAAATCGTTTTGCAGGCATCCGAAAGTCTTGGTGATGCGGAGGTAAAAGCCTCAGTCACGGTTCAAGCGAAGTTGAAGGAGATGACCGCAACAAGGGATCTGGATGTTGTTGTGAACAAGGTTTTCCGCCCCGAGTTCGGCACGAGTAAGACGATCTTGCTTCAGCCCGGAGCGAGCAAAGCAATATCGGTTCAACTGAAGAAAAACAGTTTTGCGGGGCCGGTTCCTGTCGCGGTTTCAGGGGGGGGCACGGCACTCAGTGCTCAAGTTGAATCCCCTTCCAGTGGGAACGATACCGAGGCAATAAACGTAGTTGTGTCTGCTGCGACAACTGCTGCTGACGGCTTGGTCAATTTAGAGATCTCGACGGAGGCGTACGGCCGCAAGGTTGCAGGAAAAATCCCGGTTGAGATTTCCCGGTACCCGTTTCGGGTGGAGTCTTTTCGGGTTGTGGATTTGAAGCCAGATTCAAAAGAGGTGATCCGGCTGCCAGTGAAGCGAGAGAAATATAATGGTCCACTGGACATTGAATTAGAAAATCTTCCGGCTGGGGTAGATGCCTCCGTTATGTCGGTTCCAGCAGGAAGTGAGGAAGTGTCTCTCGCTCTTTCGGTATCCTCGACTGCAAAACCACAAGTTCGGTCAAGCCTGATCGAAGTGGACGGTGGTGGTTTGCATACGACAAATCACATCATCTTACGTGTGCTAGCCGACGATCCTGAGAAATTACCAGCGGGGATTATCAACGTTTCTGCAATCAAGAAGATTTTTTCAGATCCGGCCGCGTCCGCTCCGTTACGAAGAAAAGGTTCCATTGGCGGCCGTCTCACCTTGGCGAGCAAGCAAGCCCTTATTGATTTCTACGGGGCAACTCCTCGGTCGCTGGAGTCAATTCGTGACGGGATTGACTGGTTGGCAGATTCCCAGCGGGGTGATGGTTCATGGGCGCTCGATGGGTCTGTTGAGGACGTTGCTGAAGGCGAAGGAAAGGACGGACCTAATCCCAATCCGATTGGCGCTACCGCTCTCGCGTTATTGCCGTTTCTTAGTGAAGGTATTGCTCATAGTCGTGTGCCTGAGGGACAAGAAGAACTTGAAAAGTATCAAGGAGTTGTTGAACGAGGATTAGTCTATCTCGCGCTCAGTCAGCAACGAAGTAATGATATCAATGACGGGCGGCTGGATGGTGGGATGTATGCCCACGCATTGGCAACTATCGTGTTTTGTGAAGCCTATGGGTTGTCTGGTGATCAGCGACTTCGGGGGCATGCACAATTGGCGTTGAAATATCTTCTGAATGCACAGCATCAGGCAGGAGGTGGATGGCGTTATTCACCAAACCAGCCTGGTGACCTTTCGGCAACTGGCTGGGTCTTTTTGGCGATTCGTAGTGCACAACTCACTGGAATAAATGTGCTTGCACAGTCACTTGAACGTGCGGGACGGTTTGTGGATTCGTGCGGCGTTGGTCCAGAAGATGTTCCGCTGTCACGGTACTGTTATCAGCCAGGTGGTGCTGAAAGTACTGAAAAACAAAGTATGACAGCGGCAGGTCTCCTGACTCAGCAATATCTTGGATGGAAAAAAGATGACCAAAACCTGATGGCTGGTAGTGCGTATTTGATGGCAAAGCAACCACCAGAGCAAAGTGGTAATTTGGGTGATATCTATTTCTATTATTATGCGACCCAAGTGCTTCATCATCTTGAAGGGAACAACTTTGATCTGTGGAATCACCGCATGCGTGAACATCTTATTCGCACGCAGGAAAAAGATGGTGAATTCAAGGGTAGTTGGAAGCCCGACGGTGTTCCTCATGGAAATACAGGCGGCAGAGTGTATGTGACGAGTCTGTCATTGCTAACACTCCAAGTGCCTTATCGTCACTTGCCGATGTATCGACTTTTTAAAATTGGGCTTAGTTCGGACTGATACGAGCGATGCAGATGCCGTATTGAAAGTATCAGTGCTTTCAACTGTCTAGCCGATATCGAGGAAGAGGTCGCATGTGGCATCTTTTTGCAAATCAAGTAGTTTTCTTAGTGTTTCAAGATCAGCTTCACTCAGAGAAACAAATACAACAGGATCTTGAACCATTGTTGGGTCAATGAGTCGGTAACCAACAACATGAGATCCTTGAATGATTGGTCTTCTTCCATAACCAAACATCATGTTGTCAACTTTTTCAAAAAAATCACCCAATGTAATCTTTGTTGGGCGTGGCCGTCGGATATAGAAAAGTTCAATAACATCACGCCAGAAGTGTGGCACAAATTTCTGTCCAACATCAGCATGGCCGACACAATCCCGGTTTGTGCCGGCAATAAGTGTAGGTAGTTTTTTCAAGTGAAATGACTGTGCGCGACAGGAGTTGGTTATTGTTGTAGCGAGGTTAATCATGAAGTCAGCGCTGTAGCAATCGTCACAGATAATTGTTAGATGGCCGAGGTCAATGCTAGAGGATTCATCTGTGTGTGTTGCAGCAGTTAGAAGTGTTTTTGCAAATCGATCAACAGAGATGTGGTAACTCTGGATTTCTTTTGGCAATCCATGCCCCAGAACAATTATGGTTGTCGGAGTATTTTCTGATTTAGCGGCAGTGGCAACTGACTGTAGGAATGCCTCACCAACTTCTTCAATAGTTTCTGAAGAGGTTGTCTTTTTGTGAATCGTAGAAGTGCAGTGATAGGCTGTAGCGAGTGACGAGATTTCCTTAGGGTCAAGGCCGTGATCAGGATCGAGTAGCCCGATTAAGTTGCAACCGGGTCCAATGACTGGATCTTCTGCAACGGCAGTTCTCTTCATGTCGATAAATCGCGCAAGAGCAATAAGCCGAGTATGTCGTTGTGTTGAGGAGAGCCCGCTGAAACTGTCGGAATATCGTTGTGACAGGTAATACAGTGATGGCTCAAGTTGGCGGTAGTGTTTTGGCGTGACGCCTAGTGCCTCCAAGACAGCAGGCGAGTCGGTTTGTTGGAAACCAGCAAATTCTTCAGCGGAAAGTTGTGATGAGGTTGCATTAAAGAGTAGCGGGATAGATCCGGCTAGAAGGACGTAAGAAAGTCTCGCGAGTGCAGCTCGATGGTGACCCCAGTAAGAGTTTTGCTTGTTTTGCATGGGTGATACTCCCGGGCAAGAGGGGAAGAGTCATTAATTATACGTCTAAACAAAGGCGTGCTGAATTGCAGTCTTGACGCTACCGGCCAGATCAAATACTGTACAAAAGTACATCACTTGATCCTTGTTGGTTTTACATCGTGGCAGAGCATATCCCCCCACATCCCTACCGTACGGAACTTCGCCAGATGGCTGGCCATGCAAAGTGGCAGCAATTGTCTCGTATGGTTTCAGAAGTTTCCTCATTGCCAGGATGCATTGGAGAGAGAACTGCTCCAACGGTCGTGAGTAGTGGCCTGCCGTCACTTGATCGCCTTCTAAGGTACGGAGGGGTACGGCTGGGCACTCTTATGGAATGGCTTGAGTCCGACGATGAGAGTGTGGCATTGGCTTCCGGTGCAACAACTTTCGCTCTAGCTGTGGCGACGCATTTGCAGAGCACAAATGCATTCACTGGATGTCGTCCTGTAGTACTTGTGGATCGTGATAGAAATTTTTATCCACCATCTGTCATGCCGTGGCTAGAACAGTCAGCACGAGTTTCTTCAGTGAAAGATTCTTCACTAATTCGTGGAAAAGAACACCTGCTCTACATTATATATCCTGCGAATGAAGCCGATGAATTCTGGTCAATTGATCAGCTCCTGCGTTGCCCAAGCGTTGCAGCAGTGGTTGGATGGCCCAAAAATGTTTCATCTACAGTAATGCGTCGATGGCAAATGGCTGCAAAGTCAAGTGGTACTGTGGGGTTGCTTGTACGACCATCGCGTGCCCGTCGTGAGCCAACATGGGCAGAAGTACGCATTCAAGTGGAGCCATCCCCTGCTCTTCAAGACAGATGTCATGGTACAGCATCGTGTAAGACGTATCGTCCGGAAATGCATCAACGATCTTCGGGTCACTGGATTCATTCTCGTGCCTTCACACTGATGCAAGTTGGTGGTCAATGGGACACAGTGACTGCCGTGTCTGAACCTTCGGTACGGTGTGTTCTTGATCTTGCTAGAGGGAAAGAACATGTTGGTTTTCATGAGGCAATGGAGTGTCCGGAATGTCAGGGAGCAACACGTTGCGCATCATGACAATATCGCTACCCCGTTGGCCTGTACAGCGGCAGTTGCTTCAGCATCCAGAATTTCGTGAGTACCCCGTTTTTGTTTGTCGGAAAAATGCACGTGGTGTCCTCTCTGTTGTGTCCTGGGCCTGGGTTGTGTCGCCTGCGAGAGGCAAAATTTCTCGACCGGTTATTCAGCCGGGCTTTTCATTGTCAGAAGCATTGGCGGTACTCGCTTCAGCGTATGGCGAGCGGGCTGCTCGTGTGGCGCGTGTTATTCCAGAAGATCGTGTTGGTGATATTCGTGTACTTGAGACGTTGGCGCGATGGTGTCATAGATTTTCTCCACTCGTTGCAATTGGGCCAGATGTTGTTTGTGAAACGGATCGTGGTAAGGCAAGAAGAGAACGTGTTTGTTCTGCCAGGAGTCTGCAAGTTGATGTCTCGGACACGGCTCACTTTTTTGGTGGCGAATTGTCACTTGTTCGTACAGTGGTTTGGATGTTAGCTGCTCGCAGAATCCATGCTCGGGCAGCCATTGCTGATACTCCGTCAGCCTCCTGGGCAGCTGCGCTCTTTGTCGACCGAGTTGCTGTAACGAGCTTGCACGCATTCGATGAGTTGCAGCAATCGCCAAGGAGCGAATCGTGCCGTTCAGCTCTTTTAAAAACTAGAGCAGTTCGAGGTTTGCATCATGGGCGTTGGTTAGAACGTCAGCAAAGATGGGTTGTTGTGCCTCCAGGCCGGCAGCGGCACTCTCTTAAGTCATTGCCGCTCAAGTCATTGCAGTTGCCGGTCGGTGTTATCGATTCATTGGCTGAAGTGGGTGTTGATTCAGTTGAGCAGTTGTTGCGTTTGCCAAGAGTGAGCCTTCAGGAGCGTTTTGGATCAATTGTTACTCTGCGAGTGTCTCGTTTTCTTGGTGATGTGCCAGACCCAATTGTGCCATTACAAGAGAGTGAGAGTTTTGTGGCAGACCATTCGTTTGATATGCCAGTTCTTGGTCGTGATATTGAATCCGCACGCTTCCGCGCACTGCTTGAAAGGCTGGTTCGTCAATGCCTTCAGCCACTAGTGAATGCAAATCGTGGAGTGAGTAGTCTGCAAGTAAGGCTTGATGCGAATGAATGTCATGATTCAGCAGTTATTGATATTGGTCTGTATAAACCAACGTTGCAAGTAAAGCATCTCGTTGATCTTGTTATGTTGCGATTCGAGAGGGCACGGCTTCCAAGGGAAATTATTAATATATCAGTAGAAGTGATGTCAGCAGAGACGTTGCCCTATCGGCAGCAGAGACTTTTTTGTGAGGCAACGCAATCAGATGCATCACGGTTTGAGTCGCTTCTTGATCGTCTAGTCAGTCGCCTGGGGAGTGGTGCAGTTGTTGAGCCACGGTTACTTGCTGATATCCAGCCAGAAGCATCGTGGGTCGCAACACCAGCAGTTAGTGTGATAGGTCGAAAGCCGTACCGCTCAGGTTATTTTCTTGGGGCAAGCAAGTCTCGATTCTCAAAGCCTATTGTAGGGCCTAGTCGTCCAACTTTTTTGTTCTCCAAGCCTCGATTGATCGATGTGTCTTCGTTAAGTACTGATGGGCTCCCTGTACGTTTTCGTTGGGAAGGACGGTTTCATGTAGTTGTGCGGTCTCGTGGGCCAGAGCGAATTGAAACAGCTTGGTGGCGAGGCCCAACAGTTCGTCGAGACTATTACATCTTTGAAACTGATCGCGGGGGTCGTTTTTGGATGTTTCGTGGTTTCCGGAAACGGTCATGGTTTCTTCATGGAACCTATGGGTGACGTGAATGAGTTGTTTTTCTGTAGTGCTTTGGTGGTTTTGCGGAAAGAGTTGTTGATTCACGGATAGAGGTCATGAAATGCAGCGTCGTAGACGTTATGCGGAACTTCACTGTACGACAAATTTTTCATTTCTTCAGGGAGGCTCACACCCGGAGGAATTAGTCTCGCAAGCAGCTGCTTTGGGGTATACGTCACTTGCAATAACAGACCGAGCAAGTCTGTCTGGTGTTGTACGAGCTCACGCTGCAGCGAAAGAATCTGGCATCCACCTGATAATAGGTGCTGCTATTGAGCCAATAGATGCTGCGCCACTTGTTCTATGGGTAGCAAATAAGAAGGGATATAAGAATCTCTGTCGTTTGTTGACAACGGGGCTTTTGAAGCAGGGTTGTTCGAAGGAATACGATGGTCAAATCGACGGAAGTGAATTACGAAGTCGGTCTCCTCGTTGTTGTCTGACTGCTGACGAAGTGGCTGCCCATGCGGATGGTTTGCTTGCAGGCATTCCGTTAACTCAGTTACTCGACCCTGTTGAATCAGGAGCTGCTTTGATTCGTGCATGGCAGGATAGGCTTGGTAAGCAGCTCTATGGGTTAGCCGAAGTTGCAATGGAAGGAGATGACCAGGAACGTCTTTTGAGCTATGCAAGGCTTTCTTATGAAACCCATATTCCTTTGGTAGCTGCTGGTGATGTTCGTTATCACAGTCGTGATCGCCAACCTCTGCATGATGCTCTTACTGCAGTTCGGTACGGCAAAACGGTTGAATCAATTCAGGGAAAGCTACTGTCAAACGGTGAGCGGCATCTACAGGACATTAATCATGTTGCGAAACGCTTTTCTGTCCTACCAGGTGCGGTAGACCGTACGCTTGAGATCGCCAGTCGTTGTTCGTTTTCACTTGATGATATTTCGTACGAGTATCCTCATGCAGTTGTGCCATCTGGTTGGTCGCCAGCAGATTATTTGAGCAACTTGGTCTGGAAAGGTGCTCGAAAACGTTATGACAATAGAGTTCCTGAGAAAGTGACTGATCTTCTAAGGCATGAACTGTCGCTTGTTCATGAACTTGGCTATGAGGCATATTTCCTCACCGTATTTGACTTGGTTCGGTTTGCTCGTCGGCGCGGCATTCTTTGTCAGGGTCGTGGGTCTGCGGCCAATTCGGCTATTTGCTATTGCCTCGGTATTACATCAGTTGATCCTGCTCGGGCAAATGTGCTTTTTGAACGGTTTGTGAGCCGTGAACGGCAAGAGGCACCTGACATTGACGTTGACTTTGAGCATCACCGCCGGGAAGAGGTGCTGCAATATATTTACACAACCTATGGTCGTATGCGTTCAGCAATGACTGCTGAAGTGATCTGCTATCGCTTGCGATCGGCTGTTCGGGATTTGGCAAAAGTTCTTGGTTTCTCACTCGACCGAATCAATCAATTAGCACGAATTCTTGATGTAGGTGATCGTGTAGAGCAGTTACCTGAAAGATTGTCTGAGTCTGGTATTGATCCACATAGCGAGTCAGGTCAAAGGCTTGTTGTGCTTGTGAATCAGTTGATTAGTTTTCCTCGCCATCTTGGGCAGCATGTGGGGGGTATGGTAATAACTCAAGGAGATCTCTGTGAATTAGTGCCAATCCAGCCGGCCAGTATGGACGGTCGCACAGTCATCCAATGGGACAAAAACGATCTTGATGAAATTGGAATATTAAAAGTTGACTGTCTCTCGCTGGGAATGCTTTCGGCCATCCATCGTGCATTTGATCTTGTGAAGCAAGGTGGTGGCCCGTGTCTCACATTAGCAACAGTACCAGCTGAAGATCCTCGTGTTTACAAGATGATTTCAGAGGCAGATACAGTAGGGGTATTTCAGATTGAGAGTCGTGCGCAGCGAAGCATGTTGCCACGTTTGAAGCCATCCTGTTTTTATGACTTGGTTATAGAAGTAGCCATTGTTCGTCCGGGGCCAATACAAGGTGATATGGTGCACCCATACCTTCGGCGACGTCAAGGAGAAGAATCTGTCTGTTATCCGAATCAGGCAATTCGAGAAGTGCTTGAAAAAACACTTGGTGTACCTTTGTTTCAAGAGCAGGCAATGCGGCTTGCAGTAGTGGCTGCAGGCTTTACTCCTGGTGAGGCTGACCAACTACGGCGAGCAATGGGGGCATGGCGCCGAACCGGGGTGATTCAGGAATTTCATCAACGGCTGGTAGATGGAATGGTATCACGAGGGCTTTCACTGACTTTTGCAGAGCAAGTCTTTCAGCAGTTGAAAGGCTTTGGTGAATATGGGTTTCCAGAGTCACACGCCGCTAGCTTTGCATTGTTGGTGTATGTCTCTGCCTGGCTTAAGTTTCATTATCCGGCGGCATTTACGGCTGCGCTGCTTGGTAGCCAGCCAATGGGTTTTTATGCCCCAGCCCAGCTTGTTCGTGACGCCCAAGAGCATGGCGTGACTGTTTTGCCTGTTTGTATCCAAAGCAGTGAATGGCATGCATGTATTGATTCTTCTGATGGATCCTTGCCTGCTCTTCGACTTGGTCTAGAGCAAGTTCATGGGCTTGGTCAAACAAGTGGTTATCAAATTGAAGAGGCTAGGAGAGCAGGTCGATTCAAGAGTATTTATGATCTCACGAAGCGGTGTCAGTTGACGCAGAGTCAGGTCCTTTCATTAGCTCGTGCTGGGGCTTTAAAGTCGTTGTCCAAGTGTCGAAGGCAGGCAATATGGAATTCAATGGAGCGTAAGCCTGAACCGGGGAGTATGCCCTTGTTTGAAGGTTTGTCTAATGATGGTTTTGATAAAGCAGAAAGTAGTTTTGATGAGGTGGCGGATTTGCCAACGACTTCGCCTCTTGAAGAAGTATTGTCTGACTATCGTGCATCAGGGCTTTCTCTTAAAAATCACCCGCTGCATTTTATTCGTTCGCATCTCAGGCATTGCGGCGTCTTGACTGCTAAAGGTGCCTGTTCTCGTCCAGAAGGTAGCAGGGTCATGGTTGTTGGTGTTGTGCTGTCGCGTCAGCGTCCAGCGACAGCGAAAGGCCTTATCTTTTTGACGCTTGAGGATGAAACAGACATTGTGAACGTGGTTGTTCCGAAAGCAGTCTGGCAGCGATGTGATTTCAAAGACAGGCAAGCGTCGGTGTTAATGGTTAAAGGTCGTGTTCAACGGCGCGGGAAAGTTGTGCATCTTTTGGCAAAGCGGCTGGAAGCCTGGAGCGGAGGTAACGAGAATGAATTGTCACTTGCTGATCTACCAAGGATGTCACGGGATTTTTGTTAAGTTGTATCTCGGTGTTCGTAAGTGTCCTTAGCATTGCTGGTTCTTGTTTTGGTATTGTCACAGTTTCTTGCACGCCGCTTCCAATCCACAAGAAGAAAAGTTCATGACATCATTCAATGATTCCCCTGTTATAGAAACGAACTTGCCTATCGGTGAACCAGTTCGTGGGAAGGTCCGTGACTGTTACCGGCTTAACGTATCAGATGAACCTCACATGCTTATTGTGAGTACAGATCGAGTGAGTGCTTTTGACTGGGTTTTGCCGACGCCGATACCGGGTAAAGGCAAGGTGTTGACAGCCGTTTCCAACTTCTGGTTCGGTTGGTTGTCGGAGCATTCTTCACCTGTTTCGCATCATCTGGTTACCACAGATGTTGATGAGATGGACCTTCCGTCAACTATTGATCGAGAGTTGATTCGTGGCCGTTCGATGCTCGTTAAGGCAGCTAATGTTATTCCTTTTGAGTGTGTGGTGCGCGGGTGGCTCGCGGGATCAGGCCTGCTGGAGTATCAACAGTCTGGTACGGTTTGCGGTATTTCGCTTCCGCCTAAATTGCGTGCGGGTGATAGGCTGCCCAACTCTATTTTTACTCCTGCTACCAAAGCAACCGAAGGACACGACGAAAATGTTTCTTTTGAAACAATGGCCGATGCATTGGGCAAGTCACTCGCCTTTGAACTCCGTGAAAAAAGCATTGCAGTATATGACAGAGCTACAAAGTTAGCAGTTGAGAAGGGAATTGTTCTTGCTGATACCAAATTTGAATGGGGCCATGATCGCGATGGGCAATTGATGTTAGTTGATGAAGTGCTCACCCCAGACAGTTCTCGTTTTTGGCCCGCTGAGTTAACATGTAAAGGCAATGTGCCTGAGTCCTTTGATAAGCAATTTGTACGCGATTGGCTGGCTTCCTCGGGTTGGGA
>CEPT01006006.1_pt1 | contig 18319 bp, 7 predicted proteins | sample 356221 | NCBI WGS metagenome assembly CEPT01 (sample SAMEA2620081, study PRJEB7988) | marine metagenome | isolation source: saline water (ENVO:00002010), including | reverse complement strand
CTGGTGCTTCTTGCTCACCTTCTAGAAGACCTAAAGTTTCAAGACCACCCTGTAGTTTGATCTTATATTCTTTTGCTTTGACTAGGTTTTCTTCTAATTCTCTAATTTGCTTTTCTGTGGTAGCAATTTGCTCCTCAAAATTTTTCTTAAGTTGTAGTGGGTCCATGGTAATCACTTAAATGATGTGTGTATTATTTATTTTAGTTGCAATTGCGGATAAAATCAATCGTAAATGGAACTTGATCATCTTTTTTAGCAGCTAATCCTAATCTGTAAAATCCTCCAGTCTGATTGTCTGGATGCAACATTTCATCTAGTCTTTGAGTTGCACACCAATCAGTGATATAAATTTGTGCAAACTCCCAATCTGGAAATGCTTTCACAACTTCTTCTTTCACATCAATAAAAATTCTGCGACAAGAATCACATCCTTTATCAAGGATGAAAGTAAATCTTTTTGGTTTTGCTGCTGCCCAAGATTTCACCTCAGCAAAATCATCAAATTTGGAAATAATCATGGGATTAAAGAATCTTTCTAGTATTTATATGCAACTATCTTATCAACGGCGGGTAACAACCGACCAATGATTTTGAGAAGAATGAAATAGTTAATCTATCAGAAGTACCAAATGATTTTGCAGCATGATAAATGTCTCCCCCAAAAAGTAGTAATCTGTTATACACATTTTCAACAGTTACTGTTTCTTGATATTGATCATGATACTTGTCAAACGATTGATTATATTCTTCATCTGACAACGATACGCCATTATAAAAAAGTTCTTTAGTTCTCAGTAACTGTGGAACATCATCCGAATATCCTTTTTTTAATTTGTAAATACTCGTTCCTGTATTTTTCTCGGGGTTTTTATTTAAATAAATTACTCCACCAAAAAATCTATTTGTGTCTTTATGAACCCATCCAAGATTTTTCTTATTAGTTGGATCTTCGTGTAAAGGAGAGGTTATCTGAAACGACATTTCCATTTCCCAAAATTGTGGAGGATTCTCGTAAAAAATATTATGGATTTTGGTTCCAACAAAAGCAAACAATTCATGATCTAACTCATGAAAATATTTTGATCTTTTACCTGGCCACCTTCCATTGGGATCTGTTAAGTATTCCAATTGTTGTGAATACTCTACTATCGCATCTGGATCTGGAAAGAAATTATCTTGAACTACTACAGGATACATGGTAAAAATTAATAACGATAATCAAAGGCAATATTTCCAGCTAAACTAACTCTTGGTTTGTCAGTTCCTTTAAATGGATAAACTACATGATATATCCAAGACGGAAATAAAAGCATAATTCCCTCAACTCCTTTATGAACATTATAAGTATGAAACGCTTGACTATATGGATCTAAAAATTCTGTACATCCATTTAAAACCTTTTCTGGTTTATCAATGTAATTTTCATGTTCTAACTGATCTTCCAATGTATATGGAATGTCCATGAATATAATAAAACTCAAAAGACCATCATGTCTATGTAGTTTATTGTAAGACCCAGCATACATTTCATTGATCCACAGATCTTTTACATAAACATTTGAAGGTGGAACATTTTGTCTTATCTCAGTAAAAACTGGACTTCTTCCATGTTTTTCTGCAAAAACATCCGAAAGGTTTAGACAATGACTAGTGAATATAGGACAGTCATTTAAATCTATCTGATGTTGATCTGGAAAAACTCCAACCAATTTATCAACATAATTTGATCCTTTCTTTACATTTGAAAGTTCTGCAAAAACTTCATGTGGTAATTTATTTTCTAATATCATTGGAGAAACCCAATGACAATCAGTTCCCTGCCGAATATCCAACGGGGAACGGAAAGACTCTTCAAATTTCATAAAATAAATTTCAATAAAAGTATTATACTCTAATACTAGACAATCTCAACATCAACGTAACCAAAAGCTCCAATACCACCACTGATATAATTTGCTCCAGAAGTTCCGATTTGGTTTGATCCAGCGTTATACGATCCGCCACCGCAACCGCCATGACGGGATGTATACTGGACTTGGCAACCGCCACCGTTATAGCCGCCACCGCCGCCACCAGAAATAAAGCAGTTACCGTGACCACCGCCACCGCCGCCAAATCCGCCAAATGAATTGGTAGTATCGTTACCTTGTCCGCCAATAGCACCATCTAGGAAAGACTGTCCTGCAGTAGTTTCACCCCAGGTTGGATTACTTGATCCACTATTACCACCACCGAAGAAACCACCACCAGGATTACCTCTGTTAGATCCACTATTTCCTCTGTCTCCAGCGTATCCGTTACTACCTGCGTTACCACCTGCTCCGTTTACACCAGCATTTGTGATCTGACCATCTTTACCACCTGCACCGTTTCCAGTTGTATTTGTTCTATCACCACAACCTTGACTGTTGTGTCCTGAGTTACTTGCTCCTCCGCCACCAGCAGCAATTAGGAGAATAGATGCGGTATTGTTATATGGACTCTTGATAACATAAGTTGCACCACCACCACCAGTATCACAATCATTGGGACTAGTTGGACCAGGAATTCCACATAGAACTTTAATAACTTCGCCTTCGCTTAGATTAAATTCTCCTTGTACAAATGCACCACCGCCACCACGGCAGTTTGCAGATGATCCACCTTGAGCACCATATGCTTTAATTCTATAAACTCCACTATATGGAACTGTCCATAATTGGATACCACCAGACAAAGAAACTTGTCCATCTAGAGAAGTTCCAGCATAAGTAGATCCAATAGATGTTGGAGCATTTCTTTGTGGAGAACTTACAAGTGGTAGAAACTGTCCTTGGAAAGGAACAGCAGCAGTTCCGATATCAGTCCATCCAACTTCAGCACCAGTGTAAATCTGAGTAATTTTAGCATCGGTATTGTAAACAATAGTTCCCACAAAAGGAGATGTGGGTCTAGTTGCATTGGTTACATTTGGAACACCAAGTCCAGAAACTACCTGAGCATTACCAGCAGCATCAAATTGCAAGCAAGGTACGCCAGCACTATTTTCAATATTATTGACTCTTAAAGATGACATTTCTTAAATCTTCAGACAGTTACACTATGCTTTATTTATAACATTAGTCGCTAATAGTCCAAGTCGCACCTTGCTCAATAGTAATTACAACACCTACAGCTTGGTAGACAGGAGATCTACTATATGCAATAGTATTTGCTGGAATAGTAACATTTTGTGTAATGGTGCTATTAGTTACTCTGATAATACCATCAGCATCTAACCACTGAGCAGTTCCGTTAACTCTGAATGCACCTGTTAAATTGAAGTCTCCATCAACATCTAATGTGTAATCAGGATCTACTTTATTAATACCAACAGCAGATAATCTGTAGATATCTTTAACATTGGGATCAACAATATTAGTAGTTGCTTCTGTCCAACGAGAAGTTACAAACTCAGCATTGTCTTGGTAAAGATCACCATTGATATTAACATCACCCTGAATATTCAGGATATAATCTCTATTTACGTTTGGATCAACAGTTGTGTCTGTTCCAGAGAAATTAGTTGTGTTAATAGCAACTCTATTGTAAGTTCCTTGAACAGCAATAGCAGGAGCAAGTGGAGTGCTTAGAGTATTTTTCCAGTTAACACCGCCATCTGTTCCAGATGAGTATAAAGCAAATACATCAACACCAGCACCAATATTATTACCAAGTCTGAAGTTTCTACCACCACCAGGAGAAGCACCAGCACCTTTAAATTGTACATCCGCTTCTGCATTTCCAGATGCATCACCAATTCTTACACTATCTTTAATTACACCAATGTGAGCATGAATCTGCTGCCACTTAAGTGCTGTAGAACCGATAGATTGTGAATTGGTTGCTCCAGGAAGGATATTACCACCATTAGTAAATCTAAGTCTTTCTACACTTGTAGAAATATCAGTTCTAGTTCTAAAAATAAGTTCGCCTTGATAATCAGAATCTCTGCTAGTAGAAATACCCCACTGTGCAGTATTGCTATCATTATGTTGTAGTAAAATACCACTTTCACCACCACTAGATTTGTTGAATACACTTGATTGATAAATTGTTCCTTGGGAAGATAGAGCAGTGCCACCTTGGAAAGCCACAGATCCAGCATCATGGTAAACATTAAACTTGAGTGGATTTGTTTCAATTACAGCACCAGTTCCAGCATCTTTTTCTGTTCCAAGAGAAACTCTATTGTCTGTGTGATTTACATAGAATAAACCATCTTCAACTGTGAAGTCATCTTCAACAGTTACAGAAGCAAGGAAATCTGCTCTACCAGAAACGCTAAGTGCTTGTGTTCCTTCAGCAACATTTGTGATTAGGAGAGCACCAGTCATGGTATCTCCAGATTTTAAAACGTTGAGTGATGCAGCACCAGTTAAGGTTGCTGTAATTGTTCCAGCAGAGAAATTGCCACTTGCGTCACGCATTACAGCAGATCTCAATGCTGGGGTAACACCATCAGCGAGATATGTTGTAACTACATTTGTATCATTAAATGCTACGTTTGAAGCATTCCAAATAACACTGCCATTAATTTGTACAGCATTTTCGTTTACAGCAGTAATTTCAAGTGTACCAGATCCTTCAGTAGCATTTCCACCAGAGGCTTGAATTTTTACGTTAAACGAAGGATCACCATTTGCATCCACAGCAGGAGTAGCTGAAGAATTAAACCAGATGTATGGTTGAGAAGTGATACCATTTGTTCTTCCCAATTGCAAGTATCCGTCACCTGCATCATTTCCAAGTTCTGCTGCCTTGAAAGTATTATCATCATAAATTTCATAATTTTCAAATGGTTCTTCTTCACCAGCAAGACCAATATATTTTGCTAATGTTAGATCTCCTCCAGATGGGAGTCTACCAATTAGAATTGTATAAGTTCTTGTGCTATCATTTACATCAATATGCTGAAGCGTTTGAGTAATGAAGAAGTCACTAATATCTTGGAAAGCAGCATCATAAACATTGATTTGAGAGTTTGCCTCATAATCTCCACCAACGGAAACATCAAGTGCTTTTCTAACCAGAATTCTATAGAAGGTGTCGGTTCCAGAATATGATTTAATTTCAATCTTATTTCTGAATTTTGTTGGACTTAACCATCTAGGCATTCTGGTCTCAAACAATTCATTGGAAATAATATTCCAACCATCTTGATACCAAAGACCTTCTTTGTTATCTAATTTATCAGCATCAAGTTTTGAATCAATACCGTGGTTTCCAGAAGACCAAATCTTATTCCAAGATCCAAAAGTAGTTGCTGTAGCAGCTTCTGATCCAGAACCACGAAGATACATATTATCATCATCAGCAAATGCAAGTTGTCTTACACCACCAGCAGTTGAGATGGTATCACCTTCATTTCTGATGGTCATTACAAGATGCTTTGTTGATGTTGGTGTTGAGTTAGGATCGTTAGGATCAACACCAGTAATTGATGGATATTGCGTTGATAGTCCATTAGAACTATTAAACACAGTATTCAATACAACACCTTCAACGAAATCTTTTGGTAAAGGATTAGATGATGGGTTTGTAGTACCAGTTAGTAGTCTAATTGTATTTGCAGACTGACCAGAAATACTGATATTATATGTGCCCGATAATCTATCAGAATCAAGAGTACCAGAGATAATATTGGTAGCGTTAGTGTAGAAACTACCTTGTGCGCCATCAAGCAAGTCAGCGTCAAGACCACTATCTGGACCAGTTTTAATTTGAACAGATCCATTACCACTTTGACCTAAGAGGAATTGTGATTTTCTAAATCTAGCAACACCAATTGTTCCAAATGCATCAGCAGAAATAGTCAAATCAGAGACACGCTGAACATCAAGCGAGACGTTAGCATATTGTCTGTTGACTGTACTAATTTTGCCAAGAAGAACTAAACTTGTTCCTGTTCCAATTTCTGCTGGATTTGGGGTGATAGTAAAGTCACTGGTGTATCCAGTTCCAGAACTTGTTACAGTAACTTCTGTAACTTCTCCGCTAGCAACAATAATATTTCCTCTAAGACCTGTTCCAGCTCCACCATCTAGTCCAACATCAAAATATTGTCCATCAGTAAATCCTGTTCCACCATTAGCAACTACAACTTGATCTACAAATCCACCTAAAGTGTAAGAAGATTCAAATGTTAGTGGAGAAGCTCCTCTTTCAAATTCAATAATTGTTCCAGCTGGAATGTCTGCTGTTAATGGATTATTGATAGAAACTGTCGTCAATCCACCAGTAGTTACAACACCATTGATAGATGTATCATTAGCAATTCCAGCAATATTATTGACAACTTCATGTCCAACTAAAGTATCTGAGTTAGTAGTGAAGATTAATTGACTTGCACCAAGAGTTGCTTGAGAATATAGTTTCGCGAAATATCTAGATTCTGCTCCTTTTACAGATTGAACTGCTAGAGCAAAATTCTGGTCACCACGTAGGAATGTGAAGGAGTTTGCAGTACCACCAGATGCTAATCTATCTGTTTCAATAACACCAGATGTAATATCAGATGCTGCAATTTGATTTGTTGATAGAGATACCCAATTGCTATTATTATTACCAGAAGTGTTAACAACTCTGTTAATATTAACTGTATTTGATGCATCATCATCAAATGTATCAGTATCAAGCATTTTGATATTGTTAACAATATCTCCATACAATCTACTTTCTAATAATGCAGTACCAGTTGCTTGTGTACCTGCTCCAGGAGGAGCTGCAAATGTTACTGTTGGTTGCGTTGTGTAACCTTTACCACCCTTCAAAGAAAGGTTTGTGGTAATAGTTACTGTAACAACTTCTCCATTGGCAATAGTACAAGTTGCCGTTGCTGGAACAGCACCAGCACCAGGATTGCCGCCCGTAATAGATACGGTTGGTGGAACAGTATAACCAGAACCACCATTAGTGATATTAATTTGGAATACAACACCTTCTCTATATTCAGTGGCTTGAATTCTACCAGTAGAAGGTGTGCCAGTATATACGTTATTTAAAGTGAATGATAGTGATGGATCAACAGCAAATCCTAAGAACAAACTATCAAGGTCATTGTTTAGAATAAATGACTGTGATGTGTCCTGTTGGATCGCGATGTCACCAGCAAGTGCTCCTTCAATTGCAAGTCTTGCTGCTTGATCGGCAACAGTATAAACACTGAATGGTCTGAGTGCTGGGATCTGGTCAATAGAAATCTTACCAGAGTCAGTTAGTTCAACCAGTGCTCTAGGAACAGCGTTCGTGGAGTATGGTTTGTTGATGTATGGTCCGAGGTTGTTGGTGATATAATCTCTAACTGCCTTCTGAGTAGGTAGTTTAGAGTCAGTTGCGTTAGCACCACCAAGTGTATTAGATGCGTCAAAACCAGTAACAACAACATCACCACCCTTCAACTTCAAGAATTCAACTTCAGAGATCGTAACCGTACCAGTAAATGTAATATTACCAGTTCTGTTTTCAATCTGTGCAAAAGTACCAACCTTAAAGTCACCTAATTCATCAGTACCAGAACAATAAACACGACCATAGTTTTCAGATACTTGCTCATTAGCTTCAATTTTTGTACCACCATTTTCTGGTAGTGCTAAGTAATTAGTACCAGATCCAGCATATTCCCAAGTATGAGAAGAAGAGTTAACAATAGATGGTCTATGTAACCTTAGCGTTGCATTAACTCCCTGTGGAGTCAATTCATTCTGTAAATTAGTTAGTCCACTGATAGTTGCTCCATCGGATTCTCTAATCAATGAAAGCGGACTTCCTGTTCCATCATCAAGAGTAATTGTTGCAGAGAAAGGAGGACCAACTGTTACTCCAGAAACAGAATCAATAAAGAATTCTTTATCTGGATCTGCATTTCTATATCCATCAAATTTAACAATATAATGTTCTAGTGGTTCTCTACCAAGACCACTAACAGTGAGAGTAGTTCTGAGAGTAGCTGTTTGCGAAACTACATCAACAGTTGCGGTATCAAATGAATATGCCTCTCTTCTAAATCCAGTTCCTCTTAGAGCAAACTGACCAAAGTTTGTAGCAGAGTTTGTAATAGATGCATAACCACCAGTTTCTGCAAGAACACCATCAGCACAGAAGATAACAAACACAGAAACTAACTGTGTATATCCATCTTCAATAACCTTATAACCTGTACCACCAAAAGAGACAATCGTAAATGCCGCAGCAACCATGGATTTACCTTGGTTGGGGAACGACGCTGTTCCGTCTAGCTCTAGACCAGGGAAGGGACAGTTAGGTTGTTTGACTTTAGAACCGTCAACTAACGCACCACTACCACCCAAGAAAGAAATAATAGAAGCGTTCTGTGTGTATGGAGACGCTTCAATGATAGGATAATCATCATAGTCTCCACGAAGTGCCATCCTGACATTATTGAAATCATTAATATAACTATCGGGATATGTAATAATATCTACGAAGTTGAATAATGTTCCATATGTTTTAGTTACAGAAGTCGGTGCAACTGCTGTAGGACTTGATGAATTTTCGCCATATTCTAGAATAGAATCAAATGTTGCCATTGCTGTTGTAATAGCACTCGCTACTCCAGCACAAGATGGATTTGCACTATCTTCTAAAATACTCCAATCTTCAAATTTGGGAATATCAACAGTTACATCAACAGGAGCGTATATGATCTTAGTTCCATTTGCTAGAGCAGATTGGAAAGTATGTGCATCCGTATTGCTTCCTGCAGCACCAGGATTCAGAGTAATTGTAGTGCTTCCACCAGAAGAACTTACATTGGTAATTAAGAAACTTTGACCAAAGTTTGCGTCAGTTCTATATGGACTTGCATCATTACCACCACCATTAGCAGCACAACTATATGTAATAGCTCCTTCAGCAAATGCAATTCTATCAGAATTAGCGACAGGTGGTGTTGCAGGGTTTGGGATGACAACTGTCATTGCACCACTTACAGGATCATATGTAGATCCTGTTGGGGTTGTTGCAAGAACATCACCATCAGACCAGTTACGCATTGCAGAGATAGCATAATCTCTAACTTTCGTATATGCATATCTAGTTTCTTCAATCTGTGCAGCATCAACTCCAGAAAGAACATTAGCAGTGAAATATGATTGTGCTGCAGAAACAACACCAGCATTTCCACCCATGGCAAGATCTCTTACCAAACCTCTTACAACCAAACGAATATCTCTAATACATTTTCTTTCGTGGATGTCAGATAATCCAAGAGATGGATATTGCGTTTGTGTATCTGCAAGAGATTGATGTGCAATCAAATCTGCATTCTTTGCAATTAGATATGCAGCATCTAGATATGTTCCAGATGTATTGTTTGAGATAACATCTACCCAAAGATATGATAGAGTATCAATAGCAGATCTAACATCATCACATGCATGTCCACTATTATTTGCTGATCCATCAGCATTCAATAAAGCAGTGGTTGTAATAACAGAATCGTCAAAATATCTTGGTAATGAAGAATATTTTGGTGTGTAAATTGGATCAGATACAGTTCTGGTCTTAGTTCTCCAATTACACATTGCATAAATTGCCAGTTCTCTAGCATATTCAATAGCACGAACATTTTGAAGAATTTCATCTTCAATATATGCAATCTTTCCATCAACAACATACTTTGATGCTGCTTCTAAAATGTTATGGTTTGATCCAAATTCTAAATCTCTTACTAGTGCATTCAAGAAATGAACAACGTCTTGACGGCATTGATCATCACTCCCAGGTGCAGAAAAACTTGGATATGTTTTTTGCCCTTCAGAACAAGTGACAACAATTCCCTCAAATTTTACAATTTGATCTTCCGCAATTGCTGGAGATAAACTTGATACAGTAACGGTTGCAATGCCAGTAGCAGAATTATCATAAACAAAATCGGTAATTGTATATGTATTTCCACCAGATACTACTGTTCCAGTTGGATTTTGATTGTCATACGTGTTTGTAAAGCTACTTGTTCCCAGGAAAACTTGGAAAGTATTTGCATTGGTGTCTACATTATATGCTGAGTAATATTCAGTCTTAAATTCATCGTTAATTCTTCCTACTACTTCATCAGCAATAAAGTCTCTATTGTTACGGATGAAAGTAACAGCGTCTTGATATCTTCTTTCAACTGGCGTTGAAATTTGGAATTTGTTTGGAGAGTTTAGTAGTGATAAAGTAACACATTTGGAATATGACTTTACAGTAGCAAACTCGCCAGGATCAAAGTTAGCGGTTAGTAAAGTAGGGAATTTTTTAGGGATAACAAATCTTCTTGCACGACCATCAGCATCTTCAAGAACTTTATAAATCCTCTGTTTACCCATCAAGAAAGATAGGTCTGGGTTGGAAGTAGGTAATCCCTCAATTAAAATTTCTTGTCCTTCTTTCAAGTCATGAGTGTTTGTTCTACCAACTAAAGCACTTGTGTAGAATACAATACCACCAAGATCTTCTGCATTACCAAACTGCTCAAATTGGAAACCACCAGTTGCGATGCTTGGATCTCCCTGTAGTGAGAAGTCAATTCTAGAAATAGGTAAAGATGATGTAATATCTTCATCAACAGATACAACTTCACCTTCTGCTCTAATTGATCTTAATTGAGTAGTATCAATTACTTCTTCTGTTGGAGTAGCAGCATTAATAGTAATAGATGCAGAAGTTGTGGTGTCCCAATTTGGAGCTCCTAGAATAGGAACAAATGCGACATCCCAATATGTTGGAGCATTTGCATCATCAATTCCACCTACTTGATAATAACCCGATGTAAAATTAGCATCTGTTGTATCATCTAAGAAAACATATGTACCAGCTGGAATATCTCCAGTTGGATCTGTAGTAAATCTAAGAGTATTTGCCCCAGCAGTTTGAGAAATTGTTTGACTAATCGCTGCTCCAGTTGTAGCAGTGGTAATATAATTATATTGCTCACCCTCAACGAAAGAACCAGAAGTAAGTTCTACATCAATACTACCAGAAATGTAAGCATTCGCACCAGTTGTAGAATCAAATACAACCTCAATAACGTTTGCTCTAGAACCAGTGTTAGCGCCTACTACTTGCACACCAGTGGTTAGTGTAGCTAGTCCTGTATTGTTTTGAAATTTTACTCTAAATCTATTTGGTCCAAAAATTTGGTGACCAATTGGAAAATCAACACCAAAGTCTCCATTGACTTCATTATCAATAATGATTCTTTGCTTGTCATCAAAGACCATCGCAAAGTCCCAAGTTGCGACAGCATCTCCATTTGCGTCAACTTGGTCTCTATACGTTACACCAGTAACATAGTTTTTATCTCCAAACTTAAACATGTGTTTGTTTGGATTTCCTGGTCTAATAATTACTAGACGAAGGTTGTCACCAACAACAGAGCAATCTGGTGGGAGAGAAATTGGATTGTCTTCTACATAATTTCCACCAGAAACAATCAATGTTTCTTTAATGCCAGGTGTTGCCCATGCTAACTGTGCTGCTCTTTTAATGGTTCTTACTGGGTTTACAGCAGAACGACCATCGTTCAGGTCAGAACCAATCTGAGACGAAACGTAAATTCTACCACCAACGTCGTTTGTTGCTAGATTAAGAACGTATTCTGTAGTTGCAATCTTGTCTGATCTGTCACCAAGTAGAGGTGTGATAGATCTTGGAAATATACCTGCTTCTCCAGTTTGTAAATAAAAATCTCCCTCTGGATCTGTGACTCTAAATCCAATGTGCTTAAATGTAACTTCGCCATTAAGAGCTGTTCCATCACTATGAACAGGACCAGTAGTTCCTGTTTGACCAGCATTTAAAGCTTGATATACATTAGCTCCAAAATAACGATAATCATTTTTTTGTACAATTACGCTGGAAGCCCAAATAGTTCCAGTGCCATTCATGTAGGTCTTGAGGTTTGGTCCTCTTAACTCTAAATCAGGAGTAACAAAATTTTCAATATCTAAGTTTAATACTCTCGCTGTATCAGAAATAATAGAAGTTGATGTTCTAATCGCACCATTAATATCAAGTTCAAAATCAACTGTATCTAATTCTGTCTCAGCTGACGCACCAGCACCATTACCACCAGTGATACTAACTGTTGGTGGAGTTGTATATCCACTTCCTGGATCATTAACGGCAATAGACGTAACAGAACCATTAAAGATAAACGCAGACGCTAACGCTTGTGTACCACCCGCAGGAGGAGCAGAGATAGTTACTAATGGAGCTAAAGTATATCCAGAACCACCAGCAGTGACATTAATATTATTAACTCTCTGACCAGTTCTGTTGATACCGATACGTGGTAACTGAGTATTCGGGTCTAACTGAGCCCTGAACACTTCACGTTCATCACTTCCCGTACCAACTCTAATAGTAGCTTCATTATCACCGATGAGTTTGGGGTTTACGCCCCTAATTTTCTCTTTGTCGGAATTAATATGAAAACTCATGGCGCTCGCGTATCCTTGATTTTTTTCCCTATCTTATATTTAGCATCAAGCCCATGCAATACTCACAACCTGAGTAGATACGACCCATTTAATTACTTGTGTTGTTCCAGTACGAATTACATTGTAACTGAATCTATTAGCAGATGAAAATGTATCAATGTCCCAAGATTCTCCAACAGGAACATCATGCTTGATAATAGTTAGCATACTAGAAAGAATACTGACTGCTCCGTTTCCATCACATGTAACAGAACTTTCAATTTTTCCACTGTATACAACACCAGATGGATTACTTGCTAAAAAATGACCTGTTATAAAATTAACAGTTGAATTTTCAATAGGAATTGCTGTACCAACATCGTCCAATGCCAATGTAGCGGTATTAGCTCCTCTTAAAATGTAAGTAGTATTCTTACTGTCAGAATAAAATCTATTCTTTACCTCTAAAGTGTTGAGATCTTTTGCATTTCTGTTTTCATCAACTACAGAAACTTGATCAACTGAGAATCCAGCAAGGGAATCAAATTCTTTTTTGTTTGTTGGCATTTTACTTAATTACCTGAACTAGTACGGTGAATGAAATAATATCGGAAGTCTGATGATCATCGCTAAGAGTTAATGTGATTCTAGGATCACTGTTTGGATCATAATCAAATGCCGCTGTATATTGATCAAGTGATGTATTTAAAGATCCAAATTCATTGTGAAAAATATCAGTACCATTATCTATAACATTATATTCTGACATGGATCTCTTTCCAGAGTCTGATTTAGATACAACAACAACCTTACATCCTTTTGCAGTAGCTCCATCGTATAGAACAACAGCAGAAGATTCAGATCCACCTTTTGTTAAACTAAATGTAGATGTTGCTACCTTGTAATCTGCTAATTCAAATTCTTTTAGTTCACCATCAAATACTTTAACACCATTAAAACTACCACTACCAAATGTAGTGTTTAGATAAACATCACCTTGATCATCAAGTCTCAAAACAGGGTCTACATTTAAACCAGAAGATAGACCAAGATCTAGATATTGTTTTGCTGAACTTATAAACGTTCTTGTAGCTTCTCTATTATCAATTGTAGTTTCATTATTACTTAACGTTACGAGTGGTGTATCAATAGCAAGATTGTTCAAACCACTGGTGGTAATAGTATCAATGTTTGTAAAGTCTAATGCTGTCTCTGATAACTGTAGTGTGTTAACGTTGTTGTTGTAGAAATATAGAATATTCTCGTTTGCTGCAGGTGCAGTTTCTGGAATAATGTAAGTATTACCATCAACGTCTCTAACACCACCAAGAGAAGACCAGTTAGAACCACTATATCCTTCAAACTGTTGAATTTCTGTATTGAATCTGATAGATCCAGGAATAGCAGATGCAGTATTCTTTTGGTTATTATTTCCAGAAGGAATTGCAAAATGAGTATATGCATCAATTACAACTTTTTTACCTGGATTTGGTTTAATGACCAAATCTTCAGTAAGAGTTGCGATAGTATTCCAATCTGCAGATGTTGTTCCACCCAATTTCAAAGAATTGTTGATAATTAAAGGAGCATCCTTGTCTGGAGCTACTCTCAATTCTTCTACTTCTGTAATTGATAGTGGAGATACAGATGGAGAATACCAAGTAAACTGAGATGTTCCATTATTTTGAACACCACTAGTGTGTGTTGGTTCACTTCCAACGGTTGCAGTAGTACCAGCACCCGTTACTTCATACAAATTATTTCTATACTTGATATAATCACCAACGCTTACTGGAGTATTTGCAGTCCATACAGAATATGCTGGCAATCCAAGTCTTGCTGAAGAAATTTTCTTAACACCTCTGAAGTCCATAAACTCAGAAGTTAATTTCAATGTGTTTACACTATCATTATAGAACCAGAGAGTATTATCATTTGCTCCAGCAGTTAGTTCTGCTAAAATGTATGTATTGCCATCAATGTCACGAACTCCACCCAGAGAGGACCATGAAGTTGTGGATGCATTATATCCTTCATATTGGTTTGTTTCTGTATTGAAACGAATTGCTCCATTACCAAGTGCCCCCGTGAAATTAGGTCTCTGAATTGTATTACCAACGGGGATCTGTAGAGCTGTAATAGTGTCTACTTTTACTAATTGACCATCCGCAGGATCTAAAACCAAATCATGAGTTGGAGTAGAAGCGATAACATTGCTACTAATAGTAATCTTATCATCTACATTAATAGTGTTAGTGGTTTTTATAATACCATTGGTAGTAATATTTCCATTACTACCAACCATTTGAATGGTGGTTCCAAGATTTACATTTTGAGTAAACGCAACAGTTGGTGCATTTACATTCAAAGTTGCCGTAGAAATAATACTACCAATTGTTAAAGATGTTCCTGAAATTGCTGGAGAAGAAAGAGATCCAGTAATAATAGCATTTGAAACATTAGCATCAGTAGCAGTCAACGTTACACAATTTAATTCTCCAGTTGCTGTATTTGAAACTATATTGTTCGCTACGGAAATTTCATCAACTGTAATTGATAATCCAGTACCAAATGTTTTAGGGTTATTTGGATCAATAGTAATTGTAGCTTCATTACCGTTAGAACCACCCATATTTGGATGAGTCTGACAATAGTAGTATAAGTTTGGTGTGCTATCTGTAATCTTTACAGTTAAATCACCAGATGTTTTTGTTACACCATCTAAGAACTCACTACCAGTAAATGATAAAGTTGCTGCACCAGTAATATCTGGAACAGAAGAAAGTGTCAGTGTTGTAGGACTGTCAATGCTAGCAACTGTAGTACCAGGAGCAACAGCACCAATATCACCTGTTTGTGGTGTATTGTTTACAGTCATTCCAACTAAAATTCCTGTAGTTGATGTAACTGTTATTTGTGCAGATCCTGTATCTAAAGTAGTTGTTACATTCTCTACCAAACTTGGAGCGTGAATTCCATCAGGGAAAGCACTGAGTCTAAAATCATGACCAGACAGAGAACCACTAGTTAAGTCAAACTTGTATTTGTTTCCAACATAAAAAGTAAAATCTGGGAAAGCTGTTGGAGATCCTCCAACAGTCATAAAGAATCTAAACTGTGTGGCACTAACTGTATCTAGATCGTATAGAGTTGTAGATCCAACTTTGTATATGTCATTTCCAGAAACTAAAGTTTCTGATTGGTCATCTTCTACCAAGAGACCAGTAGTAACACCACCACTAGTGAAGACACTATAAATCTCTCTTTCTGCAGTATCAGATGCAGTATCTACTGTAATCGTAGCGTCATCTGTTGGCGATGATCCACCAATTAAATTACCAGCAATAGTTAGAGTATCACCGTTTTGATAGAATCTACCTCCAGATACTACTGAAGCAGAAATACCACCCTGTTGATCTCTAACGCAATTAAATGTTGCGGCACTACCATTACCTCCAGTAGCTGCTAATCCAGAGTAAGTGTTTCCAGCTTCTGCTACTATAGAAGTTCCAGATGTAGATATTTGCTGAACTTCTCCATCAACTAGTTTGATAGTATCACCAACTGCAAAAGCATTAGTTGGAATATTTGTAGCAGTAAAAGATAGATCAATAACTTGTCTTGCAGTTACTGGAATATTAATAGGTTGAGTTAAATCTGTGGGATTGACATTAAATACGTCTCCTACAATATATCCACTACCACCGTAATCAACAGCAACATCACTAATAACACCAAGATTTCCTACGGTATATGAAAAATCTGTAGCTGGATCTCCAAATGGAGGTACAATGGATAAATTAACTAATCCTGCTTTTGTTGGTGCTGGAGATAAAGTAATTTCATTTGTCTGCTCATTTATTCCAGCTACTTCTGTTGGGGTTGCAAGAGTTCCAGATCCAGAAGTAACAATAACTTTATAACCATTTGCAATTCCAGAAGTAGATGAAACAGAAACAGCAGCAAGATTTCCTGGTGATCTAAAAGAAAGTGACGCTGCACCATCGGCTGTTGGATTTGCAGAAAGAGTTAACTCAGTTGCACTATCAACACTTTGAACTGTTGTTGATTGAGCAACTTGTCCTGGTTGATTTAAATCAGCTGTAACTTGCATACCAGCAACAATGCCATCTGTGCTGGTTAGTGTTACAGTGGTGCTAGCAATACTTAAAGTTGTTGCTAGATTTAATACTTCTCCTCTTAAATTTACTGATGATAATGTTAATCCCGTTGGAAGAGCTAAAACATCTCCAGTTTGATATCCTACACCTTTTGAAGTAAATGAAAATTCTTGTACAGTTCCTGGATTATTTGTAATATCAAATACAAACCCACTACCAGATCCACCAGTATTTGAATTGTTTACTCCTAATGTATCTGTTGTTAAGTATCCTTCGCCACTTTCTGTAATAGTGACGCTATCTACAACACCAGTATATGTAATTCCAGTAACAGAAAAACTAAATCCACTACCAGTTCCGCCTAAAGTATCAATAGAAAGAGTGTCTCCATTTTGGTAATCAACACCACCAGAGACCCAATCTGAAATAGTAACTGCTCCAGAAGTTACGGATAGATTTGCTGACGCACCACTACCATACTCACCTGTGGATCCTGATGATAAATTAATATCAGCACCCATTCCACTATGATTTTGACAATAATATTGGAATGTATTTAATGAAGCATTAGGTTTAATTACAATATCAACAAATGATCCAGCAGTTCCAGGTTGAGCAGCACTAGATCTAATAATATATTCTGCGGAAGGTAGAGTATTTCCACCCAAATTGAAATTTATGGGATGACCAGATACAGAAGCATCAGAAGTATCAAATCTATATGTATTTCCTTTTACTAAATTCAATACTTGTTGATTTACACCATTGATTGCATAAATGTTATCAGGTGGTGGTGTTCCAGGATTAGATACTACTGTTACTGTAAATGTTGTTGTTGGCGTATTGAAAAACTGAACAGATTGATATAGTCCATCAGAATACGACGATCCATTGCTAGTGGTAGTTCCAGTTAATGCAGATCCACCAACAACTTCTAATGTTCCTCTAGCTCCAGTTCCAGAACCACTAGTAGTTAATGGAATATCTGTATATGTTCCTGGTACATAACCAGTACCTGCATTTGTAATAGATCCTTGAATTTCTTCAATTGTAAATAGTACAATCGCACCAGATCCATTACCCCCAGTAAGTTGAACACCACTATAAGTTCCAGGAAAATATCCAAGACCTGTATTAGTAATAGTTCCTACAAATTCTGTTACAGTAATAGTAGCTGTAGCATCTTCACCAGTTCCTCCTAAAAGAAGTGTTGCTGGATAAGAACCAGCATCATAGTTCTGACCAGGATTCGTTGTACTAATCCCTTCAGTTGTAATAAATCTTCTTTTTAGAGTTACATCTTTGTATGAAATTAATCCATCAACACCAATGTTGAGAAGTTCTTTGTTATTAAAAACATATCCAACTTCAGAATTGGATGTTTTGAAAATGCCTAACCCAGCGTCAGACGTGAAAGCTAGAGATGGATTTGCTAAAGTTCCATCCCCCAACTTTAAATTTCCAGTGGCAAGATCGCTACCACCAGCAGAAATTTGAAAAATCTGATCGCCAATCTGATTGATTTTTTGCCTTTGGAGCTCAAATGTATCAGTTCTAGCTACTTGAATTGCTGGCATTTTTAATTAACTCTCTAAGTAAAGATTTGATCTCAGAAACTTCATTCTTCAACATATTTATGTCTTCTAACGCGGAACCAAGTTGTTTTGATTTACGTCTTGCAGATATAGCAGAATCGTCCAAATTGATAATGGCACCAGTGTTTTGGTCTCTTACGAGACCATCATGACCTTCAAC